>Ga0210026_1000970_pt1 | contig 29958 bp, 22 predicted proteins | sample CryGeymeta201509_FD_183977 | JGI IMG/M metagenome (GOLD analysis project Ga0210026, IMG submission 183977) | Groundwater microbial communities from Crystal Geyser aquifers in Utah, USA - Crystal Geyser metaG 2015-09 (SPAdes) (version 2) | ecosystem: Environmental > Aquatic > Deep subsurface >...
ACCGAGATCCCGTGTCGGGGCACGGGATGACCCTTTTTTTGCAAAACCCAATGAAGTTTGTTTAGAAACGAAGTCCGAAAGTTGAGTTGTTAATTGATTAAAGGTAGAGCCAAAACTCAAAAGAGCTGCAAAGCTTTAAGAAGTTGTGTCTTAAGCCCTATACTTAAAAAAGAATATTCGTTAATACTAAATCAAAAAATGATTTAACCTAGATAAATGACTAAATTAAATAGGTTTACAACTAGAAATTTGAAATTATATAAAATGAAAAAAATACTTATTACAGGTGGAACTGGATTTGTAGGTTCCTATTTAGCAGAAGAATTAGTTAAAAGAGCATATGAAGTTGTAATTATCTCTCGAAGTAAACATCAAACTAAAAAAAATGGTGTTCGATTTGCGACTTATGAACAACTCGAAGAAAGTGTAAATGGCTCTTATGCAGTAATCAATTTAGCAGGACACAATTTATTTGATGAACGTTGGAGCGATGAAGTAAAAGGGAAAATCCTAAATAGCCGAGTAGATATAACAAGAAAAGTTGTTCAGGCAATTCAAATTTCAAATGAAAAGCCAGAAGTTTTTATTTCTGCATCAGCTGTTGGGTATTATGGTAATAGAGGTTCTGAGTTTTTAAGAGAAGATTCATTCCCAGGAGATGATTTTTTATCAGATGTGTGTAAACAATGGGAAGAAGATGCACAAAAAGCGGAAGTAAAACGAATCGTTATTCCTAGAATCGGCATAGTATTAGAGAAAAATGGTGGAGCATTAGGGAAAATGTTAACTCCATTTAAACTGTTCGTCGGTGGGCCATTAGGAAATGGAAAGCAATACTTCCCATGGATTCACATGAAAGATGTAGTTTTTTCGATTCTAGAATCAATCGAAAATGAAAACTATTCAGGAGTTTATAATTGCGTTGCACCACAACAAGTTACCATGAGTGAGTTTTCTTCAGTCCTGGGAACGGTTTTAAATCGACCAAGTTTATTTGCGGTTCCAGAATTTGCTTTGAAGCTAGTTTTTGGCGAAGCAACAGGCGCTTTGATTGCTAGTCAACGAGTTGTTCCTGAGAAATTGAAGAAGTTGGGGTATGATTTTCATTATAACGAGTTGAAGAGTGCTCTTAATAACATTCTCCTTTAAGTTTAACTAGAGACATCAATTCTGAGTATTTCCTGAAAAAAGCCTATATTTGCACATCTTAAAACCAGCTAGTTTAATGAAACGTTATTCAATTCATTTTTTTTTAATTCTATTATTTACTTTTAGCATAACAGTTAGAGGTGTTTTGGCTCAACAATCGTCCTCAGGTTTGCAAACAATCGGTGGTCAAACAGTATCGTCACCAACATTACCTTTAAATAATGTATCTGAGACTGATTTTAATACGATAGTTCAAATAGATGTAGTAAATCCAGATGAATATTTATTACAGCCTGGCGATGTAGTAAGTTTACAGTTTGAAGGAAATTTTTCACTATATATATCTGCTTTACAAATAAACCCTTCTGGTTATGTTGTAATTCCTAGTTTAGGATCATTTGAAATAAGCGATAAGACAATAAACGATGCAAAACGGATTCTTCAAAAATTTGCTAGTTCAAAACTTAAAAAAACAGAATTAACATATTTTGGGCTTCAAAAAGCACGAATTATTACTGTTGATGTATTTGGAGCAGCAAGTCAATCAGGTTCATATAGTCTTCCAGGATTATCCCGTTTAGATGCGTTAATTGCAAAATTATATGGAAAAGCAGAGAATATATCGAGTAATGATAAGCTTCAAACAGTTTCAAATAAATTGCCAAGTTTTACATTTAAAGAAATTACTGATAATAGTATTTCCTATCGTGAAATTAAAATAAAAGGAAAAACGGGACGAGTAGATACCATTGATTTTGTTTATTTCTTAAGAGCCGGTAGTAAAAATGCCAACCCAGTAATTCAGAATGGAGATCAGGTATTTTTTACAACGCAAAGTAAAAAACAAGCACGTGTTTCTATTTCTGGAGAAGTAAATGCTGAGGGAGAGTTCCATTATAAAAAAGGCGAGACGGTAGCAGATATTATTAAATTAGGAAGTGGATTCACTACCAATTCAGATACAAATTTTGTAATGCTTGTTTCACCGGGTAAAACTGAAAAAATAGATAATGCTCAATGGAAATCGACTCTGTTAAATCCGAATGATCGAGTGATTGTGCAAGAAAAAAATAAAGAATATAATTTTAGTTCTGCATGGGTTTATGGAGAAGTAAAAACGCCTGGTAATTTTACTGTGATTGATCAGGAAACAACAGTTCAAGAATTGTTAGAAAAAGCTGGTGGAATTACAGATAGAGCCTTAAAAAATGGGGCTTATATCATTAGAAGTAGACAAAATACGAGTTCTACAATTTCTGCTCAATCAAATTTTGATTTATTGTTACAAAGAACTTCTGATCAGTATATACAAGGATTGGAATATCTTGAATTAGAGTCCAAACTTGGTAGAAATCGGATTAATTTAGACCTAAATGATCCAGCATCGCTGAATAGTATTAGACTTTATGATGGTGATAACTTAATTATACCACAAAATTTAAATGTAGTAACTGTATTTGGCCAAGTAATGATACCAGGGCAATATGCCTATTCAGAAAAGAAAACAGTACAAGAATATATTGATGACCAAGCAGGTGGTGTAACGAATGCCGCTGATGCAAGTAGAATATTTATAATTAAAGCTGGAACCTTAAGCTGGTATTTAACAGCTGAAACTAAATTGGAGAGCGGAGATTTGATTTTTGTGGATCGGGTTCCTTATGCTAACTTTGACACCAAAACTCAAATTGATATAAGTAGAAATAATTTGAAATTGAGTATTTGGTCTTTGGTAATTAGTGCAGTGAGTACAACTGCTTTATTGTTAAGTATATTATTTAAGTAAAATGCACTTGATGGAAAAGGGATTAACTTTTGAAGAGTCTTAATTAATGGAATTATATAAAAAGAAAAGGTAAATATGTTTGATGTTTCATTTATTAAATATTTCATTAAGAAATTAAAGCTGTTTTTTTACATAGAGCTATTTATTACGGTAATAACTTTGGTTTATTTGATTTTTGTTATTAAGCCTTGGTTTAGAAGTAGTACAACTGTTTTAATTACTAATTCCAATAGTAATAGTTTACTTGGAGCTCTATCAAGCAGTTTGCCTATTGGTCTAGGGTCTTTTGGTCAAAGTGATGCTTCAAAATATATAGCTACCATTAATACTGATAGAATGGCTGACTCTGTTATAAAAAGATACGACCTTAAGAATATTTATGGATCAGATTACGATGATTTAATAATTAAAGAATTTAGAGAAAATTTAAGTGTAATTGACAATGATGATAATACTTTTTCTATAACTTTCGATTATAAGAATAGTCCGGAAAAAGCTGCAGAAATAGTTCAGTTTATTTACGACACAATGTATTTAATAATGAACTCAATAGATAGAAATAATGCTAAAAATTATAGTACTCATCTTGAAGGTTATTTAATGGAAAAGCGAATTTTACTAAGCTCAAGTGAAGACTCATTAGCAATGCTTCAAACTAAATATAATTTTTTAGACCCAAAATTAAATGCAGAGTTATTATTCACAAGTATTACTGAAATTGAAAAAGAAAAATCTTTAACAGAACTTGCATTATTTCTAGTTGAACAAACAAAAGGAAAAAATCATTTTGAATATGGAGTTTTATTGCAAAAAAAGGAGTTTTTGGAGAATAAGTTAAATGATTTATATAATAATTCGAAGGATAACTTAATAGCAGTTAGTGAAATTCCAGAGTTAAGTAAAACCTATTATAGATTATATAGAACAATAGAAGTAACTGCAAAAGTAGTTGAATATTTGCAGTTGCAATATGAGCAATCTGTATTGGATGAAAATAAAATTACAATAAATATTCAACAATTATCTAAACCAAGAGTTTCAGATACAAAAGTAAAGCCAAAAAGATTTTCTTTTTTAATAATGACAATCTTTTTTACAACCATTTTTCTTTTAGTATATATACGAGTTATGTATTTATATGAGAATAATAAAGATAAACTACATTTACTTTTTGATTAATTGATAAGCAAAAATTTCTCTATAATTTTAACCCCTTTATTTGGGTTCATTTTTCTTTGGATGTTGATATTTGCATTCTATTATAGTGAACCTTTCCCTATAAGACATGTAAGGACTGATACCCTTTTACTATTTTTGTTAGCGATTGGAAGTTTTATTATTGGTTATTTATTTTCGATTCTTAACGGTAGAGGTTTTTTCGAAAAAGAAAATAGGCATACTTTTATAAAAATTGATTATCAAAAGTTGCGTAATGTAAATGTTACATTAATATTACTAAGTATTTTAGGGATGTTTATTGCTATTCGAGAGATAGGATTAATGGCTGGCGATTCCATGATATTCTTTTCTAACCCGTATAAAGTTAGAGTAATTGTTACTTCTATGGGAAGGTCTGCCGAATATGTGCCAACACTTCTATATAAGTTGGGTTCATATCTTATTAATTTAGGAATTATCAGTGCGTTTTCATCGGCATTGTTAATTACAGATACAAAGTTTCGGATAAGTGCTTTTGCGCCTTTTTTCTTAGGTATTTTAAGCTCTCTGATTTATTTTTCACGATATTTGTTACTTTCCTATATACTTTTTTTTATTATCTCGACTTTTTTATTACTTAGCTATTTACCAGAGGATTTAAAACAAAAAACTAAGAAAAGGTTTTTGAGTATTATCTTTATCTCAATTCTTACAGGTATTGCAATTTCAGCTATTATAATATTAGCAAGAAATTTTTATTTAGATAAATTTGGAGAACTTCTTGGTAAACAAGTCTATTATTATATAACTGGTGGTCTAGCAACATTTGATTCTTATTTAATACACGGTCATCAATTCTTTACCTACGGATTGTCCATGACTAGAGGTTTAAATGATTGGTTTATAAAGTTCGGTTTATTAGACGCTTCAAGTGTTCCACAGGGAGCAGGTCATGAATTTGTAAAAGTAGCACCTCAAATGTTAATGAACACATATACATTTACAAAAACGATATATGAGGATTTTGGTACTATTGGTTTGGCTTTTGTACCTTTTTTATGGGGATATATTTCATGTGCAACAATTTTAAAATTTCTTCAAAAATTTTCATGGATTAAATTGTATTTTTCGACAATTTTGATTTTTTCTATGATTATGTCTTTTTTTGGGTTTTATTTAGAAGGGATATCTGTAATAGTTTTTAGAGCAATATTAGTATATGCTCTTGGATATGTTATTAAAGAATATTGTAACTTGGAAGTTATTACCACTCGGTTTTCATTGTAAAAATTGATTTCAGCAATTGAAAAGTAAACCCTATTCCCATTGAAAAATGCATTAGTCCTAAAGCAATAGTAGCCTTAAATACGATTGTTAAAAAGCTAGGTTTATTATGCAAGTCATACCAATCATTTTTAGATTTAAGATATTTCTGATATGTTGAAAATAATTCTAAAAATAGTAGAGATATTAAGATTGGATACAATAGTAAGGATTTTTTGGCAATTAGATTCGTTAAGGAAAGTGTTACTAGCGTAATATTAAACCAAAGGAAAATGAATGAGATATAACCTCTTAATGGGATGGAAGGGAAATGTTTAATACTTGTAAGATATCTACCTCTACCATATCTGAAATATTGTTTAGCCAAACTAGAAAAGGAATCTCGTGGATAATAGTAAACACTAATGTCAGAATCGATATAATGTGCAAAGTCACTCAACTCTGAAATTCTAAGATTTATTTCTGAGTCTTGGTTTGTGACATTTGCGATATTGAACCCGCCAACTTGTCGTAATGCTGCTGTTACATAACAGCCAGGAAAAAGAGTGTCAGTATAACCAGTGTAGCTAGGATTCCTATGTTTAGCACCACCATTACCAAATTTAGAATACCAAGCTAAGAGTATTCCTGCTTGAGACTTGGAATTTGCTTTTAACTTTGTTGGGCCCCCAACATTGAGGGCATCGGTTGTCTTGTGTAAATTGATACATTTTTCAACATATTTATCCTCATAGTATGCGTGAGCTCCAGCAATCATAAGTAACTCACCTTTTGCAAGTTCTATCATTTTGTTAAACGCATAAACTTGCTTTTGGTGAGGATTATCAATTAGTTTTACTCTACTATCATTTTTTGAAATTCTAGTAACAATTTCTCTAGTTCTATCTGTGCTACCACCATCGCATACCAAAACCTCAATTAAATTATCATAGCCTGTCCCTAAAAAAGTCGATAATATACCTTCAATATAACTTTCTTCATTCAAAGTTGGAATTCCTATACTCAATGAAGGGTTTCTAGAAAGATTCTTCTGATAGTTCATGTAAGACTGTCAATCATTTAATAATTAGCTTAGTAAATTCATTCGGTTTAAAGCCATAAATCTAAGAAATAATCTGAAATGTTTTTGATAAAGAATAGCTTATTAACTATCCAAAGATATGATAATGGTATAAGCATCAAGTAATTGATTTGTTATTTCTGTCCAAGAAAATCGTCTTCCAACTTTTAGAACCTGCTTGTTTAAGGCAATATGATTTTGGTTTACTTGAAGTAGCTTATTTGAAATGTCATCAATATTGCCTGACTCTACAGGAAAGCCAACTTCTCCATCTTTGAATTGCCCATCAAATCCTTGTCCTTTTGAATAAATTACTGGTGTTCCCTGAGATATGGCCTCGGCAAATACTAACCCAAAAGTTTCTCTTCTAGATGGAACAATTAAAACATCAGCGTCTCGATACATTTTGAGCAATGCGTGTTTATCTATTACTTTACCAAGGAAATTTATTTTGAATGAAACATCTATTTGTTCTAGATAAGTTCTTTCAGGGCCTTCTCCAACGATATCACAAATTACATTAACTCCATTCTCATCGAGCTTTTGACATGCCTTAATAATGGTTTGTACCCGTTTGTTTTTACTTAGCTCACCAACATAAAGCACCTTAAAATGATTATTCTTCTCTTTTTCAACGGTTTCTAGATTGTTGTACCAAAATTCATTTATTCCGTTAGGTATAATTTTTATTTTATTCTCAATTTGCCTAATTGTTCTTTTAAGTAGTGTGTTTTGCAAGTCATTATCCCAAAATGAAGAACTAAGTAAAATAATTGTAGTTGCATTTTCAAGAATGGGAGCTGCTATGAATTTCATAAAAGGTATTCTTTTAAGAAACGTACTAATATCAGCACTCCTAATAGTGACAATGTAAGGTGTTCCAGTTTTCTTGAAATGAAGAAACGCAATTAAGCCATTTACAAATAAGGTATGTGCATGGAGTAGGTCAAATGTTTGGTTACGATAATGTATTTGAAATCGCTTCCAAATTTGAATCATTTTTAGAGGCCAAAATAACCTAGCAAAAAGTCCAAAACAGGCTTCAATTACTACATGAATAGAAGGGTTATTTTCAAATGGATTTCTTTTTAATTGTTCAGAGTAGCTTATTGGTACAAAAAGAGATTGATTTAGTACTTCTTTTTCTTCAAGATGCTGAATTTGAAGGCGATGTAAATCTGTTCCTTGGAAATAGGAATTTAGATGCAAAAGATTAATTTTCTTTTTTAAAACCATTAATGCTGAAAAGTGGTTATCATTGTCAAGTTTCTAGGAATTTACAAAACATACATAACTCTAAAGTATGATTAAAAAGAAAACGTTTAACAAACTGACTCATTTATGGAGGTAACTGTTTTTTCCCATGCTTTTCCAACTAAAACTTGGCCCTCTCAAGGTATTGTTATTAAAAACGAGTTGGATATATTGCACGCAAATGGAATTGGAATTCAGTTAGTTGTTCCTCAGGTTATAGCACCAATGTCCTCGCAGCAGGAGCGTACAAATACTCTAGTTTCAAGTAAATATCCTAAACATATTGTTCACTATTTTTCAGTTCCTAAACGAAAATTTCCTCAACTAACACTTAATCTGCTTTCATTTAGTTTAGTTTTCAATAAAAAATTAAACTTCACTAAACTTGTTCATTTGCATTGGTTGTATCCTAATGGAATACTTGCTCCTTTTTTTAAAAAGAGAGGGCATAGAGTAGTTTTGACAATACATGGTTCAGATTGGCATACAAATTTCCAAAAGCCATTTATGAAAACATTAATTAAGAATGCTCTTATTAACGCAGATCGAATTATTACAGTTGGGAAAGATTTGGGTGATACTATAGGAGAATTTTATCCAGAGGTTTCTACTAAAATAAAGTCAGTCTCTCATGGCATAAATTGTGACTTATTTAAGCCAAAAATGATTATTAAGTCAGTTAATAAACAGAACGTGAATATTCTATGTGTGGCTAATTTTTTTGAAGTCAAAGGCGTCACAATATTATTGAATGCTCTCAAAAATCTTAAAGAATCTAATTTTAATTTAACAATTATAAGTTCTGCCGCTGATTTAAAGTATAAAAATGCTTGCGAAGAGATTATCAATAATAGCAATTTGAAAGATTGTACAATTATAATTGAAAAGATTTCTCAAGAAGACTTAGTTCATTATTACCAAGAAGCTGATTTTTTTGTACTTCCAAGTCTGAAGGAAGCGTTTGGTTTAGCATTAGCTGAAGCTCAAGCATGTGGTTTACCTTCAATTTCTACTAAATCTGGAGGCCCAGAAGAAATTATTACTGAAGAGACTGGAGTACTAGTTGAACCTGGAAATGTATTTGAACTTGAAAATGCAATCATTCAAATGATAAAAGACTATAAATCTTATAACTCTGAAATTATTCGTAATCATATAGTTACAAACTTTTCAGAAAAAGCTAAATTTCAGCAAATTGAGTCGATTTATAAGTCATTAATTGATTAGAGATATCATTATAAAAATTGAAAAACTTAAATCCATTTAAAAACAGTTATTTAAAGAAAATCTTGACTTTAATGTCAGGAAGTACAATTGGGCAAGCAGTACCATTTTTATTTATCCCTATTCTATCTAAAATTTACAGCCCAGAACAATATTATGAGTTAGGTTTGGTGGTTACGTATTCTTCCATATTTGCAATGATTTCAACCTTACGACTTGAACATGCTTTATTAATTCCCGAAACTTTAGAAGAGGTAAATGAATTAGCATCTATATCACTTAAGAGTTTATTTATAGTCGCTTTAAGTGTAGTTCCTATTTTAAGTTTCTTTCACCCATTTGTGTTTTCACTACTAGTCGGCTTTTGTACTCTAATAATTGGATTTGGGTTTTTCTTCATACAATATTACAACCGACTAAAAAGGACGAAAAAAATTGCCATAAATAAAACAATTGTTGGGCCTTCAATTTCTATTAGTCAATTCTTATTAAAGTTTAGCTCTTTTGGTTTGGTATTAGGAAAAATGTTAGGTGACTTAATCGCAATAACACCTTTTTTTAGTAAAGACATTGTAAAGTTGATATTGGGCAAAACAAATTTTATAGAGAATATTAAAAAATATCGAAACTTTCCTGTTATCACTTTACCTCATGCGCTCTTCGGAATTGTATCAAATAAAGCTCCACTATTATTATTTGGTTATTTGGGGTTCAAAAGTATGTCTGGGGAATTTGAAATGGTTACTAGGCTTGGGATTGCGCCAATTACAGTTATTACAAGCTCGTTTTATTTAATATTTAGTGAACGGTTTTCAAATAAGGCCAGAAATAAAGAAAAAGTAACGCAATTATTAAAAAGTAATATTCTTTTGATAGGTGGCTTGTTTGGATTGCCAATCATTATTGTTTCATATTTTGCACCTACCTTATTGCCGCTGATTCTGGGTGAAAAGTGGGCTAATACAGGTGTGTTTTTTCAATACTTATTACCTTTAATATTAGCAACACTATTTACATCTCCATTTGTCTATATTTATCAATACTTTAATAAACAATGGATAAGTTTAAAGTTGGAGATTTTAAATAGCTCTTTAAAAATTATTGGTCTCGTAATTGGGTTGCAGATATCGCCACAGTTTGGAATATTATTCTTTGCATTAGGCGCTTTAATAGGTTATTCAATATTTATGTGGAATGCATATAGACTTTGTCTGGATTTTGATTCAAGCTTAGATAAATAAATGGCGGTTATTGTTCATATTTCATTAAATCATTCATTCAATGATTCAAGAATTTATAGAAAAGAGATATGTTCAATAAAAGAAAAATATGAAGTTTGGTATTTTACAACTGACAATAGGATTGAGCAAGACAGTAAAGTAAAGACAAGATTACTAAAAAAAAGAAAAACACTTATTGGATTAGTGTTAAGCTTGATCGAAATTAAAAGAACCCTAAAGAAGATTGGCCAAGTTGATATTGTGCATATTCATGACCCGATTTTGCTTCTATTAAGTTTTGTGAAAAACAAAAACTGGAAGTTAGTTTATGATAAGCATGAATACTATGAAGGATACTATAAGTGGCACATTAGGTTTAATTGGCTCCTTCGTTTAGGAGTCTCCAAATTATATTCACTTTTAGAGTTTGTTGCACTAAAAAATGTTGATGCTATAGTTCAAGTTAGCAATCAAATGCCAAAAACTAGATTTCCAGAAAAGGAAATTGTAATTCCAAATTATCCATTACGAAAAGAGCTTACTTTAATTCCATTTGAGAATCGAAAAAATGATCTAGTATTTCTAGGTAGTATCAATAGATATAGAGGCTTGCATAAAATAATTGAAATCTTACCTGATTTATCAGAAGATACACTTTTTCATATAATTGGTGATTTTACAGATAAGGATTATGAGTCAAAATTACGAGCATTACCAGGTTGGAGAAAAGTAGTTTATCATGGTTTTCTAACTCATTCAGAAGCTGAGATACTAATGAAAGTGTCTAAAATAGGTGTGATGCTTTTTGATGATATCCCCAATCATCGTTTTTCATTACCAACAAAATATTTCGAATATGTACAATTTGGGCTAAATATTTTAAGTAATAATAAAATTAATCTAAGTTTAGAAAAAACAATTACTAAATTATTTGAAGAAAAAAAACAAGAGGAGCAACCAATTGAATATTTCGACTCTGTAGTAGACATACTTTGCAAAAAGTATGAATCCCTTGAATTAAATACTAAATAGATAATTAATAAGTCAAACGGATAAATTGAATTAGTCAAATACTTTAACAATAAAATTTAAATCAAGTATCAAGAAATCGTTAAGTTTAATTTAAGAAAATATTTTTAAGTTAGTTTTATAAATGCTGAAAAGTCTTAAATTAGGGTTTTAACAAAAAATGTAAAAGGTTACTTAATATGAAGGTTACTCGATTTCTATTTGCACTTTTGGTATTACTATCTACGGGTTTTACTATCTCAAAGGCACAATTATCAAAAACATCCCTAAAAATCGTAAATCCTGCAACTTGGTGGCAGTCTGAGCCAGGGACTTTGGAAAAGGCATCAATTGCGATTCACCCTAAGGGCGCTTACACCGAAATGGGTATGTACTTAGAGTTCTCTGCTAGAAGCGTAAGCTTTTCTGCCACGGATAATCTTGAAATTGAGTACAAGTTTAGTCTACCAGCGGATGCTATTATAAATGATTCATGGTTATGGATTGATGACACAACTATTGTTAGGGCAAAAATATTAGATATTTGGACGGCAAGAGGCATTTATGAGGATATTGTGAATCGTAGAAGAGATCCTTCCATTTTATACAAACACAATGCTACAGATTATGAATTGAGGATTTTTCCACTTCCTGCTGGAAAATCTAGAAAGATTAAACTTACCTATTTGGTTCCCAATAAGTTAACCTTAAATACTCAATCAGTAGTTGTTCCGCTTCAATTTGCAAAAACTTCTAGAAATATTCCAAATGTTGTTCATTTGTTAGCTTGGAAAGAAACTAGTCTTAAATTGCCAACTATCTCAGGGGTTAAAAATAATCCATTTGTTGCCAAACAAGATGATGAATTTGGTGCTTATTTCAGAGCTGATATCCCTCAAACACTATTTGATGCAGATTTAACGGTAAACTTTGAAACCGAAGAAGCTACAGTTAATCCCGTTAGTTCTTATAAAGATGACGATGAGTTTTATTTTCAGTCAGTGATTAGTCCTGAGGACATATTAAAAGATGATCTTAGACCGAAAAAAACACTGTTTTTAGTTGATTACACAGAGTTTAATTCAAGTTTGACAACAGCTCAGTTTAATACCTATCTGAAAAATGCTGTTAACGAAAATATGACGAGTGTTGATTCCATTAATATTATGTTTGCTGGAAATCAAATGAGTCCTGTGTTTCCAACATGGAGGTCTTATAATATTATTGAATTTGATTCTATTTTAACTAAAACTGAAAAACAAACTTACACTAATTTGCATCCGCTACTATTTGAGGGGATTGATTATATCAATAAAGACGGAGCGAATGCTGAAATCGTTTTATTAAGTAATTCATTTACGTTTTCAGGATTTACACAATCGAATGATTTAATTGCTGATTTAATGGAAGCAATGAATGAAGTCTACCCGATCCATATTATTGATTATCAGGATAGAAATCTTTCTTATGTCTATAGCGGCAGTATGTCTCAGTACTTTTATGGAAATGAATATATTTATATCGGACTTGCAAGAGAATCTGGAGGTTTGTTTAAGACGTATCGTAATGATGGCTCAAAAGCGTTTAATGATGTTATGCTTGGTCTAGGTGGTTCATTAACCATAAGCAGTATCAATCATAATTTTAATGGTGGATTTGGTTTTTCAACCTATTCCAATTTAGTTATCAATGCCAATCATCCTTTGAATAAGCAAATATTTACTACTGGAAAATATTTAGGTAGTCTTCCTTTAGAAATTACTTTAAATGGATTCTTAAATACGAAACCGATTTCAAAGAAAATTACTTTAAATGAAAATGATATTTTAAGTGTGGATTCTACCTTGAAATCATTTTGGGCAGGTACAAAAGTAAAGTTTTTAGAATCTCAAGCACAATCCAATGAAACAGTTGCGGAAGTGATTGCAACGAGTTTAGCAAGTAGAGTAATGTCTAAATATTCTGCTTTCTTGTGCTTAGAGCCTGCTTTAGGCGGCGAAGTTTGTGAGAGTTGTGAAGATGAATCTCGTTTAACTTCGATTTTTGATCCAACTTTTGATATCACAAATGACTCCACATTTAATGCGTATCCAAATCCATTTAACAGTACCGTTTCTTTACACTTAAAACTGAATACAAGCAATTTAGCTCCAGATGCATCAATCTATATTTATAACGTTTTGGGTCAAGTTGTGAAAACCTTTACAGTTCCGATTGCTTCTGATAGAGTGATTAATTTTAAATGGGATGGCCGGGGAAATAGCGGTTCAACCATGTCAACAGGAACGTATTTTATACATGTTAAAGCAGGTGTAAGTCATTACACGAAAAAAGTAATGTTAATGAAATAACAAATTTGTTTTTTTAAACCAACACATCCCAATCATTTTGGGATGTGTTTTAATTTTATTTATACACTCTTAAGGTTAATTCGATGAAGTCTATATTTTTTTTAATTCTCCTCTTTTTATGGCCTGTTATTTCTTCTGCCCAAACGTTTTCTATTAATGACAGAGGTTGTGTAACCTGTAATGGAGCACAACCAAGAGAAACAGGTGTAATTGATAATTGATAGTGTTATTTAAACGGCTGTTGATAGGGAAATACTTGATTTGAAAATTGATTTTGTTTTATATTATTTTAATAATTGAATTACTTTTCCAATTGTTATAACCCTTCCTACTAGTGCTTTTGGAACTTTGTATATATCGGAAGGGAAAACAGTTGATAAACAACCAATATCAATTAATACTTGACGGTTTATATCAAATTCTTTAATAACACTTTCACAGAAAGCTACTTCAATAGAATTATTCTTTTTCCTAAATAGTTTATTTATAATTTTTTTTGATTTGTTGATAGGGTAATTGAATGTATCAGTGAGAATGTGAATAATATTATTTGATACACTCATATTATCATCTGTTGTTCTTATAGCAGCGAGTTTAGGATTTATCTTAGTGATAATATTACGGTGAAAATTAGAAAAAAAACGATCACTCCTATTTAATGAATATCCAATATTGAGCAATTCACTCTCTACATAAGGAGAATAAACAGTTAAATACTTATTGGACGCATTGGTCATGATAGATAAAGACTCTTTAATTCTATTGTTTAAATATATTAAATCATATTTTTCAGTATTTTTAGTTGTTTTATAAATATTAAAACTTTCAATAAGGGATGAAAATATTTCTTTAGTATTTAATTTAGTATTTCTTCCTAACCAATCTCAATCAATATGTTGAGGATAGAATCTCATAAAAAAAAGTTTGTCTAAATTAGCCTTATTTTTATTGTAAAAGGGGAAGTCTTGTTGCCACCAAAAATCTTTATATAGTTCGCCAGCAACTCCCGTTATAACTAAATCGTATGATTTATCTTTTCTGGATTTTTGTGAAATTTGCAAAGAATGTAAAGCAAATAAATCTAATTAGCCGTCTGATAATTCAAAGAGTAAATTAATTTCTTCATTTGACTCAATGTCAGACTTTTCAATTATTGTTAAATTTAATTTTAGTAATTCAGCAATTTCATTAACTATTTCAATCTCATTTTCTTTAGCAGATTCGAGAGAAAATTGAACGTCAAAATCAACTTTAAAATGATTTAGTATAGCTATTAGTAACCTAGAGTCTATCCCGCCAGTCAAATCAACTGAAATTTTATACTTTGATAAATGCTCAACTCTATCTCTAAAGAAATTTAAAAAGTTAGATTCATAGTTTGAAAAATCATTATTTGTATCAAATTCTAATTCATTTTTTGGTTTTTGGGGAAAATATGGAAGTGATAAAGATTTATCGGTAAAACCATTATTAGTTGATAAACTTATGTCTTGTAAAGACACTTGTTTAGTTAAGTTCTTGAAAAATGTTTTATCAGTATATAAACATCCTAGTGCTAAAAATTCAGTTACCGCATCAAAATCTAAATCATTTAATGAGATATTTTGTTGAGGTATAATATTTAGAAGTGAATCTCCGACAAATTCGTTGTTATGGTAAAAATATCTCATAAAAATAATTATTGGTTATGAATCATTAAATGCAATTTATAAAATTAGATAGATAGTTGTATCTAATCCAAATTAAGTTTCGTTATAATAGCTTTTAGCTTTTTAAAATGAGATAGGGTATAATATGAGTTGATATTGTACTTTTTAAAACCTTTATGGAAAATTTTCATGAATTTTTACTTCTTAAAGGATTTTGTTTATAGTAATTCCAACACCTAATTTATGTACACCCTCAGTCCACCAGAAACCAAATATAATACCGTCATTCTAACGGCTACTCCGTTTGTAACTTGATCTAAAATTATGGCTCGATCGGAGTCTGCTACATCGCCTTCCATTTCAACGCCGCGGTTTATTGGGCCGGGATGCATGATTAGAAAATCAGGATATTTTTCTAGATGGGTTTGTTTGATTCCGAATTGTTCGTGGTATTCGCGCAGGCTTGGGAATAGACTGAGTCCCATGCTTTAATTTGGTTTTTTATCAAAAATGATGAATTGGATTTATATAATCTCATGCATTACTAGGTTTTATCAACATCTATTCCTCTTATGGTTATAACTATTATGGAATATAATCCATGAAAGTTATATCTTTTGCGGAAATATAATATTCTTGCTAATAGTAATAAATTTTTGAATCATGATATTTAAGCGGCAGATTGAGTCTGAAATTCAAAAAAAAATGGATTCTGGCAAAATTATTTTGTTAATAGGTCCACGACAAGTTGGAAAGACTACATTAATTAAAACTCTTTTGTCAGAGTCAGATTATTTGTTTTTAGATGGTGACGATACTACCGTGCAGGCCATTTTAGAAAATGCAAATACTGAGGTCCTTAGAAATCTAACGTCAAATTATGATTGTGTGTTTATTGATGAGGCCCAGAGAATTAAGGAGATTGCCCTTAAGCTAAAATTAATGCACGATCAATTGAATATTCAGAAACTAATAGTAAGTGGTTCGTCAGCTTTTGAGTTAAATTCGTTGATGCAGGAGCCTTTAACTGGTCGTAAATGGACGTTTCATTTGCACCCAATAACATGGTTAGAATTTGAACAAGAGGTGGGCTATCTCAAATCTGAACAGGTGTTAGAGCAGGTGTTAATTACTGGTTTATATCCAGAAATTTTAAAAAATCCATCAGATAACACGGACTTATTAGTCGAACTTACTGAAAGTGTTTTATTTAAAGATGTTTATGCCATGTCAGGAATTCGAAAACCTGAACTATTTATAAAATTGGCAAAAAGTCTTGCTTGGCAAATTGGTCAGGAAGTATCTTATTCGGAATTGTCTGGAACCTTAGGTTTAGATGTGAAAACAATTAGTCACTATGTCGATTTGTTAGAACAAAATTATTTGATTTTCCAATTGCCAGCGTTTAGTAGGAATCACCGAAATGAAATTAAAACTAATAAAAAAATCTATTTCTATGATAATGGGATTAGAAATGCTTTAATTGGCGATTTCAAACCAATTTCAATACGGATGGATAAAGGTGCTTTATGGGAAAATTTTTTAATTAGTGAACGGAAAAAGCAAATCTCCTATTCAAAAAGTAGAGCACAATCGTATTTTTGGCGCACAAAACAACAACAAGAAATAGATTACATTGAGGAGGCTACAGATACACTACTTGCTGCAGAAATAAAATGGAGTGAACAAAAGAGAATTAGATTTTCAAGTACGTTTACTTCATCCTATCCGGCTGAATTATTAGGAGTTCATAGAGGAAATTTTAGAGATTTTATTAAAACTCCATTCGTGTAAAGATGTTATCTACACTCTCAATCCACCAGAAACCAAATATAATACCGCCATTCTAACTGCTACTCCGTTTGTTACTTGATCTAAAATAATGGCGCGGTCGGAGTCGGCAACATCGCCTTCCATTTCTACGCCGCGGTTTATTGGGCCGGGGTGCATGATTAGAAAATCAGGATATTTTTCTAGATGTGTTTGTTTGATTCCGAATTGTTCGTGGTATTCTCTTAGGCTTGGGAATAGACTGTGTTCCATGCGTTCTAATTGGATGCGTAGCGCCATCACTACATCAGCCCAGGCTAAGGTTTCGTCTAAATTGTAGGATACGTTTACGCCTAGTTCTTTAACAAAAAGGGGCATCATGGTTTTGGGTCCGCAAAGGGTGATTTCTGCGCCCATTTTTTTCAATCCAATTATGTTTGAACGGACTACGCGGCTGTTACCAATGTCTCCAATTATGGCAACTTTTAATCCGGCAATTCTGCCGAGTTGTTGTTTCATGGTGAACATATCGAGCAGGGCTTGAGTCGGGTGTTCGTGTGCGCCGTCTCCCGCGTTTATAATGTGTGCATCAACGCAGCGTGTTAAATAATGGGGAACTCCAGGGCTTTGATGTCTTACTACAACCATATCGATTTTCATGGATTCGATATTTTGAATGGTGTCTCGTAAGGATTCGCCTTTTTTTGCGGATGAATTGCTTGCTGCGAAGTTTACTACATCGGCGCCCATTCGGCGTTGGGCTAGTTCAAAGGAAATGCGTGTTCTTGTTGAGTTTTCGTAAAATAGGTTTACTATGGTTTTGTCGCGAAGTGTTGGGATTTTTGGAACGGGTCGGTCTAGGATTTCTCTGAAATGTATGGCTTGTTCTAATACGTGTTCGATGTCGGCTTTTGTGTAGTCGGCAAGTCCAAGTAGATGTTTATGAGAAAAGGTGTAATTGGAACTCATAATGATTTTGAAAATGAGAAATGATTAATGAGCAATGATGAATTTGTTTTGAAATGAATGTCTGGTGTTAGTGTCCACTCAATTTCTGGCGCGAGTGTCCACTCGTGACAAATGTCTGATGCTAGTGTCCACTCAATTTCTGGCGCAAGTGTCCACTCGTGACTTAATAGCATCATGACATCCCCCCAACCCCCTTTGATGTTCTTGCTTGCCTTTGGATTAAGTTCTTGCAAAAGGGGGAGTTTTTTTGAAATTCCAACATCATCCTTAATCCCTTGTTATTTGTCTTCATTTCTATCAACTAGATAAACGGCGTCTTCTCCGTCTAATTCGTGAATCAGAACTCTTACTTCTTCATCAACGTGGGTTGGAACATTAATTCCTATATAATCTGCCATAATTGGGAGTTCACGAAGTCCACGATCTACCATGCAACATAATTTTATACTTGCAGGTCTTCCAAAACTCATGATGGCTTCCATGGCAGCACGGATTGTTCTTCCTGTATAAAGAACATCATCTACTACGATTAAATGTTTGCCATAAATATCGAATGGGATTTCTGTAACCTGAACGGTTGGGAGTTTCATTTTTGTTCGGAAATCATCTCGATAGAAGGTTACGTCTAAGACGCCAACAGGAACATCTACGTCGTAAAATTCTTGAATATATTCTTTGATGCGTTTGGCTAAGAAAATTCCCCTTGTTTGCATCCCTATGATTCCGATAGGTTTAGGGTCGTCGAATGGCTCCATAAATTGATGGGCGAAGCGTTGCAGGGTACGCTTTAAATCGTCGGATTCCAGGAGCTTGGCTTTGTGTTTCACGGACGTTCTAATTTTTGACGTAAAATAGAGAATGTTTGGAAACTGTGCTAAAGAAATTGCCCGTCTTGTATTTTGTTTTTGATGTCGAACTTAGATATTTACTGTTCTATTTGTAGTTGGGATATTTTAATTAGTCCTGCTTTAAAGTCTGAAGACTTTGGTTTGCTTTTTAGTACGAGACTGAAGTCTCGCACCAAATTAATAAGTCTCGCACCAAATTCGGGTCAATTTCTCATTTCTCATCAATCATTTATCATCAAAAATTGTTTTCAGTTTCTGAAAACAATTTTCTCTGCTTCTGTTATGTGATCTACTGCAATAATTTCTAAACCGGCTTTTACTTTTTCTGGAATATCGTCTAAATCGCGCACATTGTCTTTTGGAATTAGAACGGTTTTGATTTTATTCCTTTGCGCTGCAAGGAGTTTCTCGTTTAGGCCGCCAATCGGATAAATATCGCCACGCAGTGTAATTTCACCTGTCATTGCTATGTCATGACGTAGTGGATATTTTTTGAGAAGGGATAAAATCGCTAAGCCCATTGCCATTCCAGCACTTGGGCCGTCTTTTGGAATTCCGCCTTCTGGAATGTGAATGTGTAATTCGTTTTTGTCGAAAAAAGTTGGGTCTAATTCGTACTGTTCGGCGTTGGAACGCAAATACGTAAGTGCTGCTTGGGCTGATTCTTTCATCACATCGCCTAACTGACCTGTTAGAAGAAATTTCTCCTTTCCAACCATGCTTGCTACATCAATCTGAAGAATCGTTCCGCCGGTGCTTGTCCAAGCTAGTCCGTTTACTGAGCCGATTTTATCTTTTTTATCCATGGCGCGGTCGCGATATTTTTCAACGCCTAACAACTCGTGGACTTTTGCGACACTAATGGTTGTTACGGTAACTTTTTCACCATCAGCTTGTTTGATGACTTGTAATTTGGCCACTTTTCTGCATAAGGCAGCAATTTGTTGCTCTAAATTTCGAACTCCAGCTTCTGCGGTGTATTTACGAATGATTTCCATAATCGCATCATCCTTAAATTTCACTTTGCTAGGTTTTAAACCGTGAGCTTTAAGTTGTTTCGGAATTAAATGAAGTCTAGCAATTTCGGCTTTATCGTGCTCTAAATATCCTGGTAACTGAATCAATTCCATTCTATCTAATAAAGCAGGCTGAATATCACTTGCAACATTTGCCGTGGTGATAAACATGACTTGAGATAAATCGATATCGACTTCTAAATAATTGTCGTTGAACGTGTTATTTTGTTCAGGATCGAGCACTTCTAATATTGCAGAAGATGGATCTCCTCTGAAATCAGAACCGACTTTATCAATTTCATCAAGAATAATAACAGGATTCATGCTTCCTGCTTTTTTCAAAGACTGAATAATTCTTCCAGGCATGGAACCAATGTAGGTTTTTCTATGACCGCGAATTTCTGCTTCATCATGAACACCGCCTAAAGCAATGCGAACCATTTTGCGTCCAATAGCATTGGCAATTGATTTAGCAAGAGATGTTTTTCCAGTTCCTGGAGGGCCAACAAAACACAGAATTTGACCTTTTAAAGCCTCAACTAAATTCAATACGGCAATGTGTTCTAAAATGCGATCTTTTGGTTTTTCTAAGCCGAAATGATCTGAGTCTAAAGCCGTTTTGACATTGTTAATATTCAAGTTGTCTTTGGTGTAAGTTCCCCAGGGTAAGGATAAAAGCCAATCTAAGTAATTTCGAGAAACACTGTATTCCGGCGACATTTGAGGCATTTTTTTCAAACGCTCCAATTCTTCTAAAGCTTTTACTTTTGCTTGTTCAGAAAGCTCAAGCTTGTCAACTTGTTCTTTTAATTTGGCTAAATCTGGGTCGGCAAAATCATCTTCATCTAACTCTTCTTGCAGAACTTTAATTTGCTCTTGAATAAAGAACTTTTTCTGAGTGTTTTGAATTTCTTCTTGAACGCGTTCGTTAATTTCTTGGGATACTGAAAGAAGATCAATTTCTTTGGTTAAATGCGTAAGTAATTTGGTGTATTTAGCAGCTAAATCGGTTCCTTCAAGCAAAGATTGCTTTTCAGGTATTTCTAAATCGATAAAAGAACAAATATAGTAGAAAAGATGAATTGGATCTTCGATTGTGCTGAAGCTTAATAAGGATTCTTCAGGGAGTTCTTCATTAATAAAGGTGTAGCGCTCAAACTTTTCTTTCGTTTTTTTGATCAGCGCTTCAATGCGTTTCTCACCTGCTTTGGTCAGCGTTAATTCAATAGGTTCGAATTCTGCATTCAGAAATGAAACTTCTTCATTTTCAACGCCAGTCCATTTTGCAGTAAATAAGCCACTTACGAGTACTTTCATCATGTTATTTGGTAGATGAAGTACTTGCATTACTTTGGCAACAGTGCCATATTCATGCAAATCAGCAAAAGCTGGATCTTCTAGTGTAAAATCTTTTTGAGCTATAAGTAGCAAATATTTATGCGATTCCAAAGCCGAATTTACCGCTTCAATAGAACTGCTTCGTCCGATAAGAATTGGATACATAGTGTACGGATAGACCACATTATCCCTCATCGGTATTACAGGCATAATAGATGGAATGATTTCTTCCTGTGTTTCCTGTAGTTCTATCTCTTGAATTTCGGACATGTAAAGTGGGCTTTGTTTTTTGATAAAGACTGGAAATATACCAAGAAAAATCAGTTAATCCCTGTTAAGTATTTTTGAAACTGTGTGATGTAACAGAACAATTGATAAGAAGTGACCGTTAATGAAAAAATGCGTAGATTTTCATTTTAAAACCTAATAATAGCCCTATGAAAAAAGTACACTATCTCTGCTTAGGTATTCTTTTGTTCGCAGTTCCGGCTTACACCCAGAGTTTCGAAGAATGGAAAAAGCAACAAGAAGCAGATTTTCAAAACTTTAAAAGTAAGCAGGACAAAGAGTTTAATGGAATGCTAAAACAAGCTTGGGAATTTGTAAATGCAAAACCAGCTGAAAAAATGATTAGCGGCCCCAAAATAGTTGAGCAACCGGTTGCGACACCAACAAAAACAAAGCCTGCTGAAAAAACGATTATAAAAGTAGATAGTGTAGTTGCTCCAATAGTTGAAGAGCAGAAACCAAAAGCTGCTCCGCCAAAACCCTTAGTAAAAGTTGTTGTTGAAGCACCGCCACCACCAGCGCCTGGCGAACCAAAGAAAGAAGTTCCTGCAAAACCCATAATCAAACCTTTAGAGTTTACATTTTTTGGTGTGAATATCAGTTTACATACCGATCCTGATTGGAAATCAATTCGTTTAGAAAGTTATAATCCTGATGGAATTAGCAAGTTTTTCCAAAAACTATCGAACTCGAATTATGAGACGATGTTGAATGAGTTGTACAAACAGCGTAAGAAATATGTCTTAAATGATTGGGCTTTTGGACGTTTGGTTCAAACTTCAGTTCAAAAAGCAGTTGAAGCGAACGAACATGAAGTTCGCATGTTTACTTGGTTCTTTTTATTGAAATCGGGCTATAATATCAAATTGGGATATAATGATGAACAAATTCATTTGTTAGCTCCAACTCAGCAACGTTTATTTGGTGTGAGTTACTATACTTTAGAAGATAAAAAGAGATATTATCTTGTTGATTTTATTAATCCAATTAAAGAAAATGTATCACTTTATACGTACGCAGGAAGTTATCCAAAAGCAGTTGCAGAATTTGATTTGCGCTTTTCGACTCGCCCTGAATTGATGGCTGCAAATACAAAACGTTTGCTCAAATTTGCTTATCAAGATGAGAAGTGGGATGTTCCTATTAGCTACAATAATTCATTAGTTGAATTGTATGATAATTATCCTCAAACTGACTTAACAGTTTATTTTCAAGCTGCTTTATCTGATGCGGCAATTGGAAGTTTAGTTAAGGAAATGAAAGCAATTGTTAAGGGTAAAGACGAATACACCCAAGTAAATATGATTTTACGGTTTGTTCAAACAGCTTTTGCCTACAAAACTGATAAGGATCAGTTCGGTAAAGAAAAATATTTCTTTGGTGAGGAAACGCTTCATTTCCCTTTTTCTGATTGTGAAGACCGTTCTATTTTGTTTGCAACTTTAGTCAAATCAATTGTTGGTTTAGATGTAGTTGGTATTAAATATCCTGGTCATTTAGCTACAGCCGTTGCTTTTAAAAGCGAAGGAATAAATGGAGATCAATTAAAAGTAGGAGACAAAGTGTTTACTATTTGTGATCCAACTTATAAAAATGCTGATATCGGAATGAGTATGCCTAAATTCAAAAGTCAGTCGATTACAGTAGTTCCATTTTAGGTTTATAAAATTTATTAGTTGATAATTGTCGTAAAGTTCATTTTCAATTTCCAGTCATACCTGCGAAAGCAGGTATGACGGCCTGAACGGAAAAGTGAATACTCGTTACAATTGATGTGAAATTAAACTTGGATAAATTTCTAGGAAGTCACGGATAAATTTTTTTCTGCAATAATTAATTGGCAAAATAACTAAATATTCAGCATACAGATATCTATTAATTCAAATTAACACTTCAAGCAATTGTTGATAAAGAATTCAGCAGTTGCTTGTTTTATTTTAACATCAAAAAGAAAAATATGTCAGAGAAACGAATTGTAGTAAGAGGTTATCATCTTGATTTATATAATCATGTGAATCATGCCCGTTATTTAGAATTTTTGGAAGAAGCACGGTGGACCTATTTTGAAGAAAAACATCCAATCGAGTGGTTTGTGAAGAATGGAATTGGTTTTGTGATTGCTAATATTAATATCAATTACAGAAAACCCGCAGTTTTGAATCAAGTATTGGCGATTAAAACCAATTTGGCAAAAACGGGAACGAAAAGTGTTGTTGTAGAACAAGTGATTTATCTCGAAGGAACAGAAACGATTGTTGCGGATGCTTCGGTAACTATCGTTATGGTCGATTTGAAAACAGGAAAATCGATGTTGATTAATGATGAATTAAGAGAAATGTTTTCTTGATGAAAGCTTCGTCATGTTGGACTTGATCCAACATCTCGGCCTTGTGAAGCAAGTGAAATAAATTGTTAATTATGCAAAACGAGATTTAGTTTTGTAATGTTTGCTTAGGTAGCGATTTCTCTGCGAAGTTCTTCGAATCGTTTTTTCTCTTCGCGACGCTTTGTGAGTGTCAAGGGAATGACGTAGTAAAATTCCAGTCATGTTGGGCTTGACCCAACATCTCGGTCTAGAGAAGAAAGAGAAAGAAAAACTAAATTCTGCAAAACGTGATTTAGTTTTGAATTGTGTGCTTAGGCAGAGATTTCTCTGCGAAGTTCTTCGAATCGTTTATCTCTTAGCGGCGCTTTGAGCGTGTCAGCAATTCCGAAGGCACTGCGAAGTCAAATGAAGAGTTAGTTAAAATCCCCAAGAAAAAGTATTCAATGAAATCAACATTTAGAGCATTAATTTCAGATGGAAAAGGTCTTGATTCAATAAAAATCAAAAAAGTAGAAACCTCATTTTTACCTGAAAATGAAGTCACGATTCAAGTTCACTTCTCTGCATTAAATTATAAAGATGCTTTATCTGCTAAAGGTCATCCCGGAATTACACGCAACTATCCACATATTCCAGGAATTGATGCCGCAGGAATAGTTCTTGAAGACAAAACAGGAACATTTGAAATGGGAGAAAAAGTTCTAGTTACAGGTTATGATTTAGGCATGAATACAGCCGGTGGATTTTCAGAAAGAATTTCAGTTTCATCCGAATGGGTACATCGCATTCCATTCGGATTATCAATCGAAGAATCCATGATTTTGGGAACAGCAGGAATTACCGCTGCGCTAGCTTTAGAAAAAATGGAAGCACTTATGAGACTAAACTCGCAAAATCCTGCAGGAAAACATATTTTAATTACGGGTGCATCAGGTGGAGTAGGTTCTATCTCAATTTCACTACTAAAAAAAGCAGGTTATTCGGTAACAGCACTGAGTGGAAAAACGGAATTAACAAACTGGCTGAAATCCATTGGTGCAGATGAAGTCATAAACAGAAATGAACTTCTTGAAGCTGCGCATTCACAAAAGCCACTTTTGCCTTCTCGTTTTGATGGTTGTATTGATACTGTTGGGGGAGAGATTTTAGAATCGGTTCTTAAATTATTACATAAAGAAGCTCCAATTGCCGTTTGTGGAAATGCAGGTGGAGTGAATTTTTCAACAAGTGTTTTTCCCTTTATTTTGAGAGGGAATTCGATAGTTGGAGTCGACTCAGCTCATATTGATAAAGTTTGGCGCGAACGACTTTGGCAAAAGCTATCAGCAGAATGGAAACCTGACTCTCTTTCTGAGATTAAGAGAGTCGTTACTTTTCAAGAATTACCCAATGCAATTCGTCTTATACTTGATGGAGATTCTTACGGGAGGTTTCTTTTGAATTGCAAACTAAAATGAAGAAAAAGCACGAGTGGACACTCGCGCCAGGAATGAGAAAAGCACGAGTGGACACTTGCGCTAGGAATAACTGCTAGCTGAATAACTCAGCCTGCTCCACCGCCACCGCCACCGCCGGCTGCGCCACCAGATGCACCTGTTGAGTCCGCCATGCCACCTGCGCCAAAATAAGCACCATGTGTCATTGTCAAGAAATCATCCATAAAGAATAAAGCAGCGGTTTGTGATAAAGTTGCATCTATTATGATATTGGGAATCTCCTCAGATTGCCAGCTTTTTAATAAGTATTTCAAATCTTCTTTTGAATTGTCTAATGCTAAAGCCCAAATAAATAAAGTCCAGTTTGCTTTTTGAGGAACTGTAATTTTTTTCTTTCTAAAATCACGAATCATTTTCTTAGTCTGAGTCATTTTTCGATAATAAGCTTCTCCTGTAAAATTACGATGATACATAGCAAATGAACCAAGTAAACAAGCTGAAACTACAATTATACCAATTAAGGCTAATGGACCAAGAACATACGCCACAAATCCACACATAATTAAGAGTAATATTTGGGCAATTATATTTGTTATAATGTCCTGTTTACAATCAGTAACAAACCAATCTTGTTTTTTTGCTTCTGCTTTTAAAATTTTACCAGACCAATTTATATACCATTTTGATACTTTAGATTGTTCTTTTTTAAACAAATCATCCAAATACTCGTATTTTTCAGATCGTTCTTTAATGAAAATATATAGGTCTTTTTCAAAAGGAGTTTTTAGTGTTTCTTGGTTCAACTCTGTAGTTCGAATTTTTATCATTGGTCTATCCGCCGAAAACTTTTTCTTTTCTCTACCTAGATAATCAAGTCTAAAATACCCATCAAAAATCATTTTAATTAAGGTTGATTTTAAAGCGCCACCAGTCGAAGCTCTATAATTCATTAAATAATTTAACAGTGCAGGATGAACTTCGGCATTTTCTGGAATTTCTAGATGATCGGGATAATCTGGCTTATTTCGATTATATAAACGATAGAAAATCAACAAAGAAATAGGAATAATGAGAAAAAGTGCGATTTCCCCGTAACTAGCATATTCGGCTTTCATGGCTAATGTAGCTTCACGTTTTTCTAATGCTGTTTGGTAAACTCTTTCAGCCAATTCGGGATTTACCTTACCTGTTGCCGTGCTTGCATTCACTAAATACGTACTTGGGAAATGCGTTTTAATTCGAACTTTATCTCTTCTGTATATGGGAAATGTCTCGACAATCCAACCCATTAAATTCTTTTGCTTATTAAATTGAGTTCCAACATCTACCCAAAAATAAAAAGGAATTGAATCTTCAAACTCTAAATGAATAATTACATGTTCGTTTTTTTTATCCCAGCGGGATCCTAAAAAAGTCCAATAAAATTCAGTCCATTCGTCATCACTAACTAATGCTTTTTCTAAATCGTAGCGAACGGTGAACTTTTTTTCTTCATTATTTGCATTAAAATACCATTTAAACTCATACTCTTTAGAGCGTTTGCGAATAGAAAAAGTGCCAGGTTCTTTTGAGTCGTCTAGTGCAAAGGGGTTATCACCATCCCAAATAGATACATTGCTTACATTATCAAAGCCTTTTCTGTTTAAATCAAATGAAGCCCATTTATAAGAACCATCAAAAATGTAGGTTCTTGTTTCTTCGAATGAAACCGTTCCGTTTTTTTTAATAATTGCTTTTATCTCAGCTTTTGTGATTTGATATTTTTTGGCAGAAATCTCAAGTCCAAAAAAACTTAGCAAGAAAAGAAAAAAGAAGAATAAGGTAAGCGTGAATTGTTTTGAATTCGTCATAAACAAAGAAATTTGGTTGCTCAAAAATGATTAAGTGCTACTTTAAATGCAAAATTGCTTTTTTATAAGCAGCACTAATTTATTAGTACGCAAAAAAGTGTGGTGTGTTTTTGCATTTTTTTCAAATTAATTACAGGATATTAAAATTTTAAGCAAATTCCACATAAACAAATTAAGTACTTTGCTTCGTAACAAATCAATAGGCTATTTATGAAGTTTTATTTAAGTGTTCTTTTTCTTTTTTTTATTGCGCCAGCTGTTCTTTTTTCACAAGAACTCAGTGATGCAGATTATGTGAGAGAGTTTTACACAAAATCTGAACATCAGATTAGAATGAGAGATGGTATTAAGTTATTCACGGTTATGTACACGCCAAAAGACATTTCGAAGTCAAAGAAATATCCGTTTTTAATGCAGAGAACTCCTTATGCAGTTGGCCCTTACGGAGAGGATAAATTTAAACGCAGCCTAGGCCCTTCAAAATATTTAATGCATGAAGGCTATATTTTTGTTTATCAGGATGTTAGAGGTCGTTACATGAGTGAAGGGACGTATGATAATATGAGACCAAATGTACCTGGGAATAACAAAAAGAAAAAAACGGAAATTGACGAAAGTTCAGACACTTACGACACCATTGAATGGTTAGTAAAGAATGTGAAAAACAATAATGGGAAAGTGGGTCAGTGGGGAATTTCTTATCCAGGCCATTACACTGCTTCCGCTTTACCTGATGCGCACCCTGCTTTAGTTGCATCATCACCTCAAGCGCCAATTGCCGATTTCTTTTTTGATGATTTCCATCATCAAGGGGCTTTTTTACAATCGTATTTGGGAGCTTACCCGATTTTTGGATATCAAAAAGATTCGCTTACAACTACAGGTTGGTTCGAAAAGGGGCTGAATGCGTTAAAAGAATATGGGGATCAAACAGATGGTTATGATTTTCATTTGAAACTTGGTCCGCTTAAGAATGTAACCGAAAAAATATATCAGGATGATTTCTTTTGGAAGCAAACTGTTGAGCATCCAAATTATGATGAATTTTGGCAAAAAAGAAGTATTCTGCCTCATCTAAAAGGAATTGATCATGCTGTAATGACGGTCGGTGGTTGGTTTGATGCCGAAGATTTATACGGCCCATTAAATATTTACAAAACCATTGAAGCCAATAATCCAAAAGCAAAAAATACCATCGTGATGGGGCCTTGGATGCATGGAGATTGGTCACGTGAAAGAGGAACTCAGACTGTAAATCATATTTGGTTTGGCGATTCTATTTCAACGTGGTATCAAAAAACAGTGGAATTGCCTTTCTTTGAATACCATTTAAAAGGCAAAAACCAAGCGGACCTTCCAGAAGCTTTATTGTTTGATACGGGATTACGGGAATGGAAAAAGTTCGATGTTTGGCCGCCAATTACTGAAAAACCGCTAAAACTCAGTTTTCACGAAAATGGAAGATTGGGAATAAATGAAGATGAAAATCCTGAATTAAGTTTTGGCTACACCAGTGATCCGACAAAACCAGTTCCGTATCGCTCTGAAATAGAAGGTGTTACGTTTACTCCGCGTTTATTTATGACTGATGATCAAAGACATGCGTCAAGAAGACCAGATGTGTTGACTTTTGAGTCAGAAGTAATGACGGAGAATCTTACAGTTGCTGGAGAAATAATTGCAAAACTAATTGTTGAACTTTCAGCTGAAAACGAGAATCAACTCGATGCGGATTTTGTGGTGAAATTAATTGATGTGTATCCCGCAGATCATAAAAACTTTAAAACGACTCCTACGCATATAAAACTAGGCGGATATCAACAATTAGTACGTTCAGAAGTATTTAGAGGTCGTTTCCGTGAAAGTTATGCAGAGCCGATTGCTTTTCAAAAAGGAAAGGAAGCAGAAGTAGATGTTCCACTTCAAGATGTTTTACACACCTTTAAGCCGGGCCACAAAATGATGATTCAGATTCATAGTACTTGGTTTCCTTACATAGACAGAAATCCTCAGAAATTTGTCCCAAATATTTACAAAGCTGACGAAGCTGATTTTATCCCGATTTCCATAAAAGTAAAAGGAAATAGTGTGGTGAAAATCGGAAGAAATCAGATTAAGTCTGTAATCCCAAAAGTGGATTAAAGAATAAGAACTCAATTTTGACATGTCATACCTGCGAAAGCAGGTATCTTTGCCTTTGCAAGCATTACATAATAACATCACGTTTTGCTTAATTACAATTTATTTCTCTCTCTTCACTAGGCCGAGATGTTGGGTCAAGCCCAACATGACTGAATGCAAAGTATTTCATTTGGCTTCGCAGAGTATTTGGAATCGTTGAAATAATCAAAGAGTCACGAAGCGAAAAACGATTCGAAGAACTTCGCAGAGAAATCTCTGCTAAATATTAATTTTCAATAAATCAACTAAGTAGATTATAATCAATAATTTATAGAATTTTAAATTAGGCTGATATTTAACTTCGTAGTGCTGGAGGCTTTTGGTCACTGCTTTTGAAGAGTTAACGAATAATCCTGTTTGTGCAACAACCACGAAAGCAGGCATATCGCTCAATTGCTACATTCAACACAAGTTTTGAATAATGCAAGATCAAAAAAGGTTTTTGTTTTAAAAGCTAATCTTAAACTTCTTTTGATTTAACTCATAAATACAGATATCGATAGTACCTCAGTAATAAGAGGTACTATTTCTGAACTAAAATGATTTTTTGAATTTGATAAAAGTTAGTGTTCATATTTTCCAGATAATTACTAAATTCACTTTTAAGACAAGCACTTCTGATTATCAAAAGGTTATAATTATCTGTCTTTAGAGGATTTTCAAAGCTTACTAGCTAAAATCTCTGTATCTTTGTCGGCTTTATATTTTTTACAACCAACCAACCTTATGTTTAAAGAAATCAGAAATATTGCCATTGTGGCACACGTTGACCACGGCAAAACTACTCTTGTTG
>Ga0210026_1000981_pt1 | contig 29759 bp, 21 predicted proteins | sample CryGeymeta201509_FD_183977 | JGI IMG/M metagenome (GOLD analysis project Ga0210026, IMG submission 183977) | Groundwater microbial communities from Crystal Geyser aquifers in Utah, USA - Crystal Geyser metaG 2015-09 (SPAdes) (version 2) | ecosystem: Environmental > Aquatic > Deep subsurface >...
TTTAAAAATTTCCAAAACAAAAAAAAAATCCTGAAAGAATCACTATCAGGACTTTGACAACCTTTTATTGAGGTATAAGCGGTTTGACTTATGGTATAGTTAGAATTTATTTCGACATAGAATCAGCCTTCAACTTTAAATCATTTATTGACTTCAAATACAATCTAGCATCAAGTGGAATATACCCAGCTGCTTTTGAAAGCATGGTTACTGATTTAACGTAAAGAAATAAAAATTCTTTTAAAGCGTCATTTTCTTCTAATCTATTTTGATTAATATGTAAATACAAAGATCTTGATAATGGATATTCTCTAGATTTAATGGACGAAAAGTTTGGGAAAATAACTTTATCATCTGTTCGAATACCAATTAATTTTACCTGATTATTATTTCTAGCTACATAAGCTATTCCAAAAAATGAAAGTGAATTCACATCATTTTCTACATCTTTTTCTAACTCATCGTCATCTTCACTCATTGAGTAATCAGTACGCATAAAATCGACATCACCAAATAGAACTTCTGCAAAATAATCTCTTGTTCCAGAGTCTAAGCCCGGGCCATAAAGACGAATAGGTTCATTAGGCCAAATGGAACGAAGTTGATTCCAAGTAGTTATCGTTGAATTCGTTTTCCAAATTAATCGTAATTCATCTATCGTTAAGTCTTTTAAAAAGGTGTTTGATTTATTTGCGACTAAAGCAATTGCATCTAATGCTAAAACCAATTCATACCACTGTATGCCGTTTTTTTGCAATTCATAGATTTCACTTTCGTGAATTTTGCGTGATGAATTATTAATGTCGGTTTCGCCTTTAATGAATTTTTTGAATCCGCCACCTGTACCATTAACTTCAATAGAAATGGGTGAAGCAGAAGGATTTCTATTGTAAAGTTTTACAACAGCATTAGTAAGTGGATAAACTGTACTAGAACCATCAATAAAAATAGTTTCATTTGATGCTTGTGCAAAAAGAGATGAGCTGATTAGAAGAAAGAAACCACTTAAAAGTAAATTTTTTAAAAGTGTCATAGGTTTGTAAGAGTTTGGTTGTTCTGAACATGTCAAATTTAGATTTCAAGCATAAATTGAGTATTACGTGTATATTAATTCTATACTGTGTTCGTATTAAATAGTAAAAGACGCTTTTTAGCAAAATGCGAAAATAGTATCGCATTGTTGTGTTCCATGGCGAAAGCATAGTACGTTCAAGGTTCTTCCTGAAATTGTTCGGCTCCGAATGAACTTGTTTTTCTTTGAACAATGTAGTACCAGAGCTTATACAAATAATCAATAACACCTCAAATAAATGAAAAAAGCGCTTGCAATTGTCTTAAAATCGTTTTATATATTTGAAAATTTTCAAACAATTAAAACATAACAACATGAATCGATTTTCAAATCAGATTATTCTGATAACTGGCGGAGCAGCCGGAATTGGCAAAGCAACTGCAACTGAATTTTTACAAGAAAATGGAACCGTAATTATCTGGGATATTAATGATGAAGCAGGTAATGCTTGTGTAAATTCTTGGACAGAATTAGGGTACACCACAGTTTTTGCTAAAATAAATGTGGCTGATTATGCAGAAGTTCAAAAAGGAATAAACGATATAATAGAAAAATTTGGAAAACTTGATGTTTTGGTGAATAACGCTGGAATCACAATGGATAAATCGCTACTAAAAATGGATAGTATTGCTTGGCAACGAGTTATCGATATTAATTTAACTGGAGTGTTTAATTGCTCTCAGATTGCAGCTGGGTTTATGGCAAAACAAGGAAAAGGCGTAATCCTAAATGCGAGTTCTGTTGTAGGCTTGTATGGCAATTTTGGACAAACAAATTATGTTGCTACCAAAGCAGGCGTAATTGGAATGACCAAAACTATGGCCAAAGAATTAGGTAGAAAAGGAATTCGAGTTAATGCCGTTGCTCCAGGCTTCATTGCCACAGAAATGGTTGCTAAAATGCCAGAGGAAGTTTTAAAAGGAATGGAAAGTAAAACTCCGCTTGGTCGTTTGGGAAAACCTCAAGACATTGCAAAAGCCTATGCTTTTTTAGCCTCAGAAGATGCTGCGTTTATCACAGGGACTACCTTAAGTGTAGATGGTGGCGTTGTAATCGGTTAAGAAAGTCAAGTTGAATTAAGATTGTATCCACTCTTGAATGTCAAGTTGATAGATTTTCTGCCTAATAATACATAGTGAACTATTTTCAAATGTATGTTTTACACAAATTTCGGAGTAGTTAATCATAGTGGTGCTTACTCAGAAATGTAGTTTTCAGCAATCTAATCGACGAATTCGAAGGGTTTGGATTGATGCAAAAAAAAACGACTTTTTGGATAGATGATTTTTTAATTTTAAAACTCATCTAAATTCCTACACCTAAACTCCAAAAAATTAAATATATGAGTTCATTCCAGAAAGGTTATTTAGTTGGAATTCAACTAAGTAAAATCGAAAATATTTTTCTCTATTTTAGTAATAGAACTTTTTGGAAGAAACTCAAATCTTGAATTTAAAAAAATGAAATGAATTGTTTACCATCATGAGAAACGCAAAACTTATAGCTACAGGCTCTTATACACCCGATCGAATAATTCCTAATTCATTTTTTAATGAAATTTTGGGTGAAGATGTCGATACTTGGTTGCAAACAAATCTTACCATAAAAGAAAGAAGATGGATGAGAGATGATCAGACAACAAGTGATTTATGCGTTGAAGCCGCAAAAAATGCGCTTGAAATGGCAAATATGAAACCAGAATCCATCGATTTGCTCATAATTTCAACCGATACGCCTGATTTTATTTCGCCAAGTACAGCATCAGTTGTGCAACATAAAATGGGCTTTGTAAATGCCGCAACGTTTGATATCAATACAGCTTGTGCAGGTTTTGTGGTTGCATCAGAAACCGCAGTGAAATTCATAAAGTCGGACACGAATTACACAAATGCGTTAGTAATTGGCGCTTATGCAATGTCTCGATTTTTGAACCTGAACGATAAAAAGACGTGCACACTTTTCGCCGATGGTGCAGGTGCCGCCATTTTTACAGCAACAGCAGAAGAAAATGTAGGCCACCTGTCATCTGATATTCGCACAAAAGGTGAATATTGCAATCACATGGGAATTTATGCAGGTGCGGCGGCTAGACCAACAACACATGAAATTATTGATAACAAAGAGCAATTATTACAGTTTGTTCACAAGTTTCCAAAAGAGTTAAATCCCATAATGTGGACCGATATGATTCGAAATGTGGCAAAAAGAGGTGGTTTTTCTGTGGATGAAATCAAAAGAGCATTCATGACTCAAATCAATGTGAATCAAATTTGGGAAACCATGGACAATTTAAACATACCCCGCAAAACAGCTCCAGCAATCATGACTTATTTAGGTTATACTGGGTCTGCTGCCATTGGAACTGCTCTAGATATCAGTGTAAGAAATGGCGAACTGAAAAAAGGAGATATTTTTGTTTTGATGGGTTCTGGTGGTGGATTAACCTTTGCTTGTAACGCATTCAGCTATTAGTAAACGATAAAACAGAAGATGAAATTTATGAACGACTCCTATATTTTACCCGCTTTTATTGGTATTTATATGCTTGTAATTGCCGTAATTGCCGTAATTGCAGCAAAGCGCTCTAAAAATTTGGAGACGTATTCAGTTGGAACTCGAAATGTTAGTCCAGTTTGGATTGCCATTGCACTAGCCGCGAATATGGTAAGTGTGGCAACTTTTGTGATCAATCCTGGAATCGTTTATTTATACGGAATTTCTGGATTTCTTGGATATGGCGTTTCCTCACTCTTAGGAATTCTCATCAGTTTGATTACCGTAACCAAGCTGTTTCGAAAAGTCGGAGATAAATATTCAGCCTTAACGCTACCACATTGGATTGGAAAACGTTTTGATTCTTCAGGATTACAGATCTTCTTTGCACTAGTTAGTTTTCTGTTAATCAGCTTTATTGTGATGATTACAGTTGGCGTAACTCAGGTCGTATCAACTTCGCTAGAAATTAGGCCAATTTTGGTGATGTTAGTATTTATGATTTTTGTGTTCGGCTATATTTTGGTAGGTGGAGCCGTTGCGCATACCCTGACAAATTCATTTCAAGGTATCATTATGATTGTGGCTACGTTCTTTATGTTGTCTCAAGCATTGCCATGGTTTTCAAATGGTCTTGATGGATTTTTGACTAGTTTGCGTTCAATAGATCCGGTTTTAGCTGAACCTGTAAACCCAGCAAGTGCCTTATTCCGAGATTATTTTGAAGTCTTTTTTGCTAATTTCATTGTTGGAATTGCAGTAGTTATGCAACCCCATATTATGAGTAAAGCCTTGTTTTTACGATCAGAAAAAGATGTGAATACGTATTTAATAAGCGCTGGAATTATTGCAACGATCTTTTTTATGTTAATTGGAATGGGCTTAATTGCACGATTGGAGTTAAATGGAACAGATTTACTTAGACCCGATAAAGCAATTGCTTCTTATTTGTTGACTGATGGGTTTTCACCATTAACAAGAGGAATTGTAGTGCTGGGAATTATCTGTTCAAGTATTTCTACAATGGAAGGTTTATTACTTTCGATTTCTTCCATCACTTCGAATGATTTAGCCCTACGTTTTCTAAAAAAATTGGAAGTTGATGAATCAGAAAGAAAGAAAAAAGCGTTGAATATTGGAAGAGTTATACTTGTAGTAACTGGGATTATTTCTTTCTTTTTGAGTTATGATCAGTTTTATAATCCATCACTTTCGGTCGCAATTTTTGCACAAAATGGAGTTTATGGTTTATTCTCAGCAACATTTGTCCCCGTACTTTTTGGAACCTTTTTGAAAGAAGTGAAAGCTTCAACGATATGGCTCGCATCCGTTTCGGCTTTATTAGTGCATTTCGGGATGTATTATTTGGAAATAAGTAGGTATCACAATAATCCAGGTGTAACGGTAACATTTGCGATTTTAAGCTCTGTTATTGTTGGAGTCACGGCTCATAATTTAAATAGTGCAAGAACATAAATTTATAAATCATAGCGACAGCGTCCACGCTGGTGCTTTAAAATAAAAGGTCAACGTCCTCGCAGACAACCAAATAATACTGATCAAGAACGAAATAAAACGAAAGTTCGGGTTTAGAATAAATATTTCATCGTGAAATCCCCCTTGCCCCCTTTAAAGATTGTGCGTTTTTTTAGCATAGTAGTTTTGGGTAAAAAGGGGGAGTCTTTTTTCTTTCATATGCCGAACTATTGAAACAAACTAAACCCGAATATTTTGTCAAAAAAATCTAAAACCCTCCTTTTAATACACGGAAATGCGGTAAATGCAAAAATATGGGATTTAGTTTCAAACAAATTTCCATCAAATTATACCATTCATAAACCCGATTTAAGAGGTTATGGACAAGCTGATAAAAACAAATTTGTAAATGCTGAAAATGGCGTTTTTGATTGGGTAAATGATTTAAATGAATATGCAGAAGCACAGAATTTAGAAAATGTTGAAGTTTGGGGGCATTCATTAGGAGGAAATGTTTTGTGGGGAATTTTAGCAGAAATGCCAGAATGGATTTCAAAATGTGTCTTTATTTCAACAGGTTCGCCTTATGGATTTGGTGGAACAAAAAACAAAGATGGGGTATTATGCTTTTCTGATAGTTCTGGTTCAGGTGCAGGAATGGTTCACCCAGAATTTGTAAAAAATCTGAAAAATAAGCGATTAGGTGGTTTTGAAACGGCCACAGATGTTTTGGCAATATTTAAACGTCTTTTCTATAAAGTCCCAGAAGCATCGATTTTAAAAACAATAGCAGAATTAAGTTTCGAAACGCATTTAGGTGAAAAAGCATATCCCGGAGATTTTGAAAAGTCTGAAAATTGGCCTTATGTCAAACCGGGAAAATATGGAGCTTTAAATGCTTTATCATCCATTTATCAGAAAAGATTACTTCAAAAATTGAATGAAAATCCCCAAAAAAAAGTCCAACTAGTTTGGGTTCATGGAAAACAAGATGCCTTAGTTTCAAATGAATCCTATGCCGATGTAGGTTATTTAGGTAAAATAGGAATTATTCCGAATTGGCCAGGAAGTGAAATGTATCCAGCTCAACCAATGATTGATCAAATTCGAAATCTATTTGAGCTAAAACAAAATCAAGGATTTAAAGTTCAAGAATTTGTATTAGAAAACTGTGGACATTTCCCGTTTTTAGAGAGTGAAGAGTTTTGGGAGATAGTGGAATAATTGAGAATTAACAATAATTTTAAAATTTAAGTTTTAAATATCATTTCAAAACGGCAATTCCGAAAATACCTGCATCAATATAACCACGGTTTTTATCATCTCCAGCAACAAATTCTGAGCCCATGAAATGCTCACGAAATTCAGATTTATCGTTGTCGCAATAAGCGATAGCAAAACCTATTTTTTTACCACTAAAGAGTTTTACAGGTGTATTCTTTTTTGAGGAATCGTACGAATCATCATAAAGAAAAATGCGAGTTTCCCAAGTGTACGTTGTTTCGTTTCTAACTCGTTTTGTTTTTACGTGATCATTAAAAAACTCTGGATCTTTTGGGCTGTAGTCAACCACATCATAATTTAAAGCAATATGATAAGCGAAGGCGTTAAATGAATACGTGTGTTCGCCACCACTTGCATCTTCATCAAGGAAAATTTCTAAACAGTCGTCATCCCAATAGTGGCTAAACGCATCATTATGGGTATCAATAAGTGTATCATCTACAATTTCAGCCAAAACATAAAGATAGTTATCATCCCAAGTGACTTTAAACTTTCCGCTAAAATCATCTTTTGATGGAGTTTCACCTAGCCAAACTTGATCGATTGGTAACCAATCAGTATTTTTCCAAATAGCATCATCCGCTTTTCCATCAATAATTGGAGAAACTTTTGCTTTGGCGAAAAAGTATTTATCTGAGCGTTCGCTTGAACTTAAGAAAAGTAGTATTAGAGAGAAAAGGGGTATTAGAGTTTTCATAGATTTAAGAAATTGCTTGAGAGAAATTGTATTTACTAAGGTAGCTTATTTTTTTCTTGATCAGAAATTTATCTAATTAGCTATTAACTTGAGCTCTGGATGAGAGTTAGAAACAGATTGGTTTATGTACAGTCATTTACCTTTATTTAGCATTTTACATTTGAAATTATGTACAATGATGTAGGAATAATAAAAATTCCAGTTTTTATTTTGGGTATCAAATATCAAATAGAAGCAACATATTGAATCTAGATTAGTTCGGATAATCAAATTTGTAGCAAATAGTGAATTCGCAAAAAGTAAAGCAATTCAATAAAAATCAGCATGAAAACAGTAAAAGAAGTAAATCTTTCGGTAGCTCTTTAAATAAATTCAAAAAAAAATGCTATTTCGTTCAAAAGATTTGAAAAATTTCAAACGAATCAATTATATTATACAAAAGAAAAAGCGCTTTTAGAATGAAACCTCAAAACGACTCCCTTACCATTAATTGGATTCAAAAATGGGCAAACTATTCGCCCAAAGCCATTGCTCTAGTTGATGAAGAGGCTGGGTTATCTATGAGTTACAGTGAATTAGCTAAAGTTGTAGCGTTTTATGCAATCAAATTAAAATCATACGGATTACAAAAAGGGGATCGCTTAGCCATTTTATCACCAAATAAAATTGAGTTTATTTATCTCTTTTTAGCCTCACAGCAATTAGGAATTATCTTAGTACCACTTAATTTTAGATTAACTCCTTCAGAAATATCTGGGTTAATTCATGATTGTGAGCCAAGCATTTGGGTTTTAGACTCCGTTTTTGAAGAATATGTAATTGATGCTGAATTCACAGGGAAAGTAATTTTATTTCATGAATTAAGCCTTTGGACTAAAGAAGCCTTAGAACAATCAAAAATTAAAGAAACTGAGATCGAAGGCGATTTTACTTCTGTTTGCATGATTCTTTATACCTCAGGAACAACAGGAAAACCAAAAGGAGCACAAATAACGAATTCAATGTTGTTTTGGAATTCGGTGAATACGGGATTGCGATTGAATCTTACACAAGATGATTGTTCATTTATTCATGCTCCATTTTTCCATACTGGTGGTTGGAATGTGCTAACAACACCTTTGTTTCACAGAGGTGCGAAACTCATTTTCGTTTCGAAATTTAACGCTGATAAACTTTTAGAACGTTGTGAAAAGTACAAAGCAACTATAATTTGGGGTGTACCAACAATGATGGATATGCTTTCAAAAAGTGAAAAATTTGAAAAAAGCGATTTAAGTTCTATTCGATACGCAGTAGTTGGTGGAGAGCCAATGCCTATTAGACTGATAGAAATTTGGCAAGAAAAAGGAGTTCCAATCAGACAAGGTTATGGACTTACTGAATTCGGACCGAATGTTTTTTCACTAAACGAAGAAGACGCTATAAGAAAACGTGGCTCAATTGGATTCCCAAATTTCTATATCGACACCAAAGTGATGAAAGAAAATGGTGTGGAATGTAAGGCCAATGAAGACGGAGAATTGTGGTTAAGCGGTCCAGTTTGTACACCAGGTTATTGGAATAATCCGCAAGCAACAGAAGATGCCATTGAACTTGGTTGGTTCAAAACCGGCGACATTGTTAGGTTTGATGACGAAGGTTATTTCTATGTAGTTGATCGCAAAAAAGATTTATTTATCAGCGGTGGTGAAAATGTGTATCCCGCAGAAATTGAACGAGTAATTCACCAAATGCCTCAAGTTCATGAAGTTGCAGTAATTGGAGTTGCAGATGAAATATGGGGTGAAGTAGGAAAAGCATTTATTGTCTTTGATTCACGAAAAGCAGAGAGTTTATCACAAGAAGAAGTTTTGATTCATTGCCGACATCATTTAGCCAAATACAAAGTTCCCAAGTATGTTGAATTTATCGCTGAATTACCCAAAACAGATTCTGGTAAAATTTTAAAACGAAAATTAAAACACAAACAATAAACAACACACCCTTAGAGGTTCTACTATGAAAAAATCATTCTCCTTATTACTTATGGCCATGTTTGCCTTAATCATGATTTCAGCTTGTTCATCAAATGACGATGAAGCAGATAAAAATCTTGATGAATTAATCGGAACATGGGAATCTTCTGGAACTGGAAATATAGCTCCAGGCCTTGCAAGTGCGCCATTTAAAACTGCAAAAATTGTTGCAGTGTTTAATGAAAACAATACCTACAATGTTGTATCAACAGATAGCGCTGGAGCAAATACCACATTTACAGGAACTTGGACAGTAGGGTCGGAAGCAAAAGGTGCCGTTCGTTCAATTACTTTAAATCAAAATACACCAGCCGCTCTGGTTTCATCTGGAATTTTTCAAGTTGCAGGAACTACAATGACGTATGAAATTATTCAAAGCGATCCTGCAATTACTGGAGTAACTCCTCCAAGTGCTGCTGAAGGTTTTGGTTCTACTAAATTTGGTGGTGTAAACTGGCCAATATGGATTCAGAAATACGCTAAAAAATAATTTATCCCAGAATAATTATATTGTCTGACTGTTTTGAACGGCAGTCAGACTCTTAATTTCGAACTCTATTTTCGTTTAGGACTGTGAGTCCTAAAAATTTTATTTGAGAGAGACGCTACATTTTTTATTCGTTTTTAACGAGATTATTTTACTAGGTATCGTGTTATGAAACTACTTTTCTCTTTATTTATAGTTACTCAGTTTTTGACGCAAGCTACATTTGCTCAAGACAATAAAGACCGTTTAAAAGATCCCATTCCACCGGAATTACAATTTATAGGTTTTTCTTTTTCTCGATTTACGGTTACAAATATCACACCTACCAATGATGTGTTGCAAGGTCAAGTAATTGGACGTTTGTTCGGGCCGAATTCCACCAATACGGTTAAAGAAACCTCGGTTTATTCTGAGCAACGCTTTGTCCCATTTTTTGTGTATCGACCAAGAATATTAGACGGATATGCAACGTTCCGTTCACTTTTTAAAATTGATTACACCATTGGAGATCAAGCCTATGGAACGGGAAATAATCGTGGCGGTGCTATAAACGGCGGTCAAATTAACTTGCAAACATTAATGGCGAATGTGGAAATAAGACCACACAATGCACATTGGAATATGGTAATTGGGATGCAACGTATTTTTGATAATCCAAGAGATCCCAATGTGAACACTTTAGATTTAGCACAAAATACGGGTCAAAAATTAAGTTTTTGGGGAACTCAAGCAGTCGGAGTTGGCTTTTATCATCAAATTACACCAACAGCTTTATATAGAATTGGTGCTTATCAATTATGGGAAAACGTTATTTCAATAAATGACGATGTTATCTTAATGATGGCAGATTACATTCAACGTTTATCTCCAAAATGGGAACTTGGCGCAAATCTTTGGTATGTAAGTGATCGCGCAAAAGGAGCGGGTGGAATCTCCGTTTTAGGGCAAGGTTTAACAAGTTCGCTTTCTGAATATAATGGCGCTCTTCGTTTACGCTTACCCGGTACAACGCAAACGTATAATGCTCATGTATTTTGGGCTGGATCCAATTTCGCCTACAACCGAGATTTTATAACAGGTCGTGTTTCTGCTGATGGTTATATTCAATATAATTTTGGTTTGATGGATTCAGTTGGAGTTGGAACAGCTCAAGTTGCAACAATTGGTGGACTTGCTGTAAATGCACGAGTTCAATATAAATATGGCGCAACCGCAAAAGACATGGTTACTTTCGAAACCATTTTTACAACAGGAGATGAAAACGGCGTTGCAGATGGAAAAGTGAGTTCTGTTATAACTGGAAATGTCTGGGGCTCGCCAGTAGGGATTTTTACATCACATCGTTCTTTACTCTTATTCCCTGATGCGCAAGTAGTTAACCGCTATTATTCGGCTGTTCACGATATTTCAAATATGGGTTTGGGCGTTTCTGGAATTATTTTAAATGCTCAAAAAGATTTCATTCCCAATCGATTTTCAGGGAAAGTGGGCTTTGCATCGGCTTTAAGTAATTATTCAAAACCTGGTGGTGGGAATTACATAGGAAGCGAACTAAATGCAGAATTGAAATACAATCTAAAAGTCTTTTTAACTATTGGAATTCAAGGTGCTTATATGATGGTTGGAGATTTTTATGATGCGCCATCTCTTACTAACGAAGGTGTAAAACCAATGAATCCTTGGGTCTGTTTTGCAACGCTGAGTTGGCTTATGTTTTAATTAAATGCCAAGTAATTGAGCTTAATATGAAATTATAAATCAAGTAGATATGAAAAAATTACTTCTCATTGTACTAGTCTTTATCGGGTGTTCGAGCGGATATCGATATTTGAACAGCCCTGCGCTTTCGTTTTCAGAATTGGATTATGGTTTTGATGTAAAATTCCATGGAGATAATCCAAAATTGGCTTACATAGAAACAGGAAATGCAAACGCAGGAAAAACCTTAGTTCTGATTCATGGCTTGGCAAGTAATGCAGGTTATTTTCGTGAACTGATTCCATTGGTTTCTAAAGATTTTAAAGTAATTGTGATTGATTTACCCGGGTATGGAAAATCAGAAAAGGGCAATTTCCCTTATGGAATGAAATGGTATGCTGAGCAAGTTCGTGGCCTGATTAAAAGTCTAAATTTGAAAAACGTGTATCTAAGTGGTCATTCAATGGGCGGACAAATTGCCATAACATACGCCTTAAATTGGCCGGAAGATTTGAAAGAACTCATCTTGTTGTCACCGGCTGGAGTTGAACCTTTTTTACCGGGTGAAGGAAGATGGTTAAGCAATGTAATTACACTGAATAGCACCATAAAAGCTACGGACGAACAAATCAGAGTCAATTTTGCACGAAATTTTTACACTTGGAAGGATTCGTTTGAGTGGATGATTGAAGAACGTGTTCGTTTGGCAAAATCAATTGACGAGTTTAAAGAATTTGCTTACGCAGTAGATCGAAGTGTTGATGCGATGTTAAATGAGCCAACAACCGAACAGTTGGGTAAAATTTCCATTCCCGTTTCCATTATTTACGGAAAAAATGATGGACTTATTCCAAATCCTTATTTACACCCAGGTTTTACTTCCGATGTTTTTGAAAAAGTAAAAGAAGTGTTGCCAAATGTGAGATTAAGTGAGATTCCAAAATGCGGACACATGCTAGTAATTGAACAACCAGAATTAGTCGCAAAAGCAATTATTGAAACCACGAAATAAAGTCATCCTGTGCCCCGACACAGGGTCTCGGTCTAAGATAATGTGGTGACCCATTCTTCTATTGTCTCAAGGCGAAGATTCTGGGTCAAGCCCAGAACGTCGAAACTCACTGTCATCCTGAACTTGATTCAGGATCCCGGCAAAATTCATCGTTTAATTTATAACTATACATAATGTGTTACCATGTATTTCTTTCTTCACTAGGCGAGGATTCTGGGTAAAGCCCAGCATGACAACATATTTAGTTCGTTTTGAATTTCAACAAGTTCTTCTCGCCCACTTTTTCTTCGGCTTGTCTTAGGGCGTAATTACTTTGGAACAAGGCGATTGGGTTTCCTTCCAAATCGCGAGTAATATCTGTTGAATAGGACTTTTCTAGTTGAGCTGCAACAGAATCGTTAGGAAGCCATCTCGCAGCATGAAAACTAGCCGGTTGCATATCCATCACAACCTTATACTCCGCCATCATTCTATGCTTAACCACATCAAACTGAAGCGCTCCTACGGTTCCCAATAGCAACTCATTTCCCATTCCGTTAGGAACTTCAAACACATGCACAACTCCTTCTTCAGAAAGTTGATTTAAACCTTCTCTGAACTGTTTTCTTTTGAAAGGATCTTTGGTTAATACTTTCATGAAATGCTCGGGAGTAAATAATGGAATAACATCGTAACGAACAGCATTGTTATGAAATAAGGTATCTCCAATTTTAAAATAACCGGGATTGAATAAAGCAACGATATCGCCGGGATACGCTTTTTCTAAAATTTGTCTATCATCAGCCATTAAACTTTGAGGAGAAGCCATTCGTACAGGTTTATTCGTAGCTTCGTGAGTAACAATCATTCCACGCTCAAAAACACCACTTGCAACGCGCATAAATGCGGTACAATCTCGGTGTTCAGGGTTCATATTTGCTTGCAACTTAAACACAAAACCGGAGAAGGAATTAGTTATTTCATATTGATTAACATCACTAGCTTCATACATTTGTGGGATTGGCGCATATTTTTCAAAATATTTCAAGAAAATATCTAAACCAAAGTTATTCAAGGCTGAACCAAAAAATACGGGTGTCACTTTTCCATTATCAAACTCGGTGGAATCCATTTCATGAATTTCGTCTTCAATGAGCATAATTTCTTCCGCCAAATGCTCTCTGAATGATGATGAAAGTGGCGTTGTGTTTAAGCCTTCTTCTAATTTAGCGACAACTGTTTCTGCTTCTTTTGAACCGTGATCCGTTTTTTGGTATAAGTGTAAATCTTTACCAATTAAATCATACACTCCTTGAAATTCACTTCCGTAACCAATTGGCCAAGAAGCCGCTACCGCACGAATTCCCAATTTGTTTTCAATGTCACTCATTACTTCGAGTGGTTCCATACCTGGACGGTCACATTTATTCACAAACGTAATTACTGGCGTTCCTCGCATTCTACACACTTCAAATAATTTTTCTGTTTGTTCCTCAACGCCTTTTGCCACATCAATTACCATTAAAGCGCAATCTGCTGCTACTAAGGTTCTTAATGTGTCTTCAGAAAAGTCTTTGTGACCTGGTGTGTCTAATAAATTGTATTTAATTCCGTCTTTTTCAAAACGCAAAACGGATGATGTAACCGAAATACCACGCTCTTGCTCAATCGCCAACCAATCGGATACCGCATGCTTTGCCGCTTTTCTTTGCTTAATTGAACCAGCTTCCCGAATGGCTCCACCATAAAGCAACAATTTCTCGGTCAAGGTTGTTTTCCCAGCATCTGGGTGAGAAATAATGGCAAACGTGCGTCGCTGTTTTACTTCAGCTATAAATTCTTTTTCGGCAGCAGTAGCTACTATGGATTCTGACATTTCGGTTGATTCGGTTAAATTTGTGTATAGTTTCTAAAAATACGGGATTTTGAGCTTTTAATTTGTCTATTGCAAAACCTAAGAAGCCGTCTCTTCTACTTTTTTCTTTTTAGGGATAAAAAACCAAGCATCTATCATAAAACGAATACCAATGAAAACAAAAAGCATAATTCCCAAACCTGATTTAAAAAAAGTAGCCAAAAAAGTTCTATCTATTACGTTTCGTAAAAACACTCCGGCTACTAAAGAAATCATTAGCGTAGCTCCAGAAATCAAGATAATCCCAACTGTTTGCTTAAAAAAAGTTGGTTTCCATGCTTCGTAATTTTGACTTTTTAAGCTTGTAATCCATTGAAAACCATACAATAAGAAAATTGCAGCACTAACTTGCTGAATTTCAATCCACCAATTTTCTTCAAATAGAGAACCAAACAACATGAGTAACAAACCTAAAAGTTGAAGTAGCATATAACTTGAAACCAAATAGACAAAAAGTAATCGAACAAAATCTTTCCCCTCCATTATTTTAGATTTGAAACCAACTACAGATTCATAAAGAAAATAAAATAGTAAATAAATAAGGCGATCTATGAAATAACTGACAAATAAAACTTGTGGACTCCATCCAAAAAACCAAAACCCCACAAAAGGAAGACCACTTAACAAGATAAAAATGGTCAATCCCGACGATTTTAAATTAGAAAACAAGACAATTTGAGAAAGTCTTGATAGAATCTCAATAATTAGATTCATGCCTTACGAATTAGATAACCTTATTTGCGGACTCTCATTGTTAAGCCTTTTAAGAAGTTTCTTAAATATTGATCCTCGCAATCTCTAAAATTCTTTGAGCCTTCGGCACGGAAAAATGCACTAAGTTCAGGTTTTGAAATCGGGAAACCAACTGAAGCAAAAATATCGTGCATATCGGTGTCTTTCAATTCGAAAGCTACACGTAATTTTTTTAAAACGGTGTTATTGGTTACAGGAATCGTCACTTCTGGCGCTGGACGTGATTCATCTTTTCCGCGTTTAAAATAAATTAAACCATTTAAAAAATTACCCATCACGATATCTGGGCAATGGATAAATCCGTCTTCCTCTTCTTTTTTCATAAACGCTGTAATTTCCCAAGGCTTAGCTGCAAAATTAGCAAGCTTGAAAATTTCTACCATTTTTTGCTCATTTAAAGCAAGCATATAACGAACTGAACGGAGGACATCATTATGAATCATAATAATCGAAATAGAGGATAAGTTAAATTTTACCTAAAGGTAAGGAATCCTGAATCACTTCTTTGCAGCGCAATTGAAACAATCACAAACCAAAATACATTAATCCTGCCCAATAATAGGGATGTGAAAATTCTCGTTTTTTAATCATATTTTTTTTTGCTTCAGAAACAGCTATTGCTCGCGAAGAAAAGGATAAATCATTTGCAAAATAATTCATTATTGTTCGATTAATCCATGTATTCTGCTCATTTATTGAATTATAAAATGATTCCATAAATAAAGCAGTACTCTTGTCATTCACTTGCCATAAGCCAGCCAAAACAGATTCTGCACCAGCATTTATCCACGAGCGTTGCATTCCCCAAATTCCTTCTCCACTTATATATTGGCCAGCTGCTGTTTCACAGGCACTCAAAACAATTAATTTTGCTTTAATTGAGTTTGAACTTAATGAATGAGGAAAAAAATAGGCAAAGGACTCATCATTTTTATATGAAAACACAAGTCTATTTCTATCTGGTGTTTTATCCGTAACACCATGTGTTGCAATATGAATTACATTATAATCGGTGTTTAATAGTTCATTCTTAAAATTTGAAACTGTTGCTAGTGAATCTGAAAATACTCGGGCATTTCCCCACGTTTTTTTAATGGACTCGGCTTCTAATTTTGTAAAAGGCAAAGACTTCCAAGAACTTGATTCCGGGAATTCTGGATTTGAAAAGACGAGAAATGAATCTGAATTCGATTGATTACTAAGTTTTTGTAATCGATTAGCAACTGAAATACTTGAGAGATATCGAATTGTATGAGTTTCTGCTAAAAACTTTCCTTTATCTGTTAGTGTTTCAAATGGAAAAGCTGTCCATATTCCATCAGCAGAAATTGTTATTTCTTTAAATTCTATTATATCTAGGTAATCTATTGGGAATAGTGTTTCTTTTATCTCATCACTTATTTCAACATTCCACTTTTTCGTTGGATTTTTACAAGCATCAATTAAAGATTGTACATCTTTTTCGATTTTATTTTTGTTTTCTATTGTAAAATGAACTGCGTTTTCAGCTGTTATTGCTAATATTTGATAAGATAATTCGGTTTCTAAAACATGAATAAATAACTGATCTTCTGAAAGCTCATCTTGAGCATCTTTTATTGTTCCATGTTTAATGGCTTCCACTGTAATTGATGAGCTATTTTTTTTATCTATTTTTTCATACAAGTCAGTTAGCTTTTGCTCCGAAATTTGGATTAATTCACTAGGCTTTTTATTTAATTTCATCAGTGAAATTTGCTCTTGTGTTTGCCGTGAAAGCCTTTTTAATGAATCAAGTTCACTAGAATCCTTATAATTATTTTGTTCTAAACGATTGCTTAGCAAATTACCCTTAATTAATTCATTCATCTTAAAGACTAATTCTTCATTTTTTATAGAATTAAAAATGGGTTCAATTGCTTGCTTAATCAGACCTGAATTTAAAGCAGACATTAATGCTTTATGGTAATCATTTCCAATTGAATTGACCTTATTTGAATGTTCATTTTCCAAAAAGTATGCAAGTAGACTTTCTGCTTGTTTAGGATTTTGATTGGCTTTTATCCAGATCTCAAACCATTTTTTGTGGATTGGATTTAGTGGAAATGATGAATCTTTTTCTTCTTTTTCTAATTCTATTTGGGCTTCTTCAACTTTATTTTGAGAAAGTAAATAACGAATTCGAGTACTTTTTGGAACTCTAAGCTCTGGCAAGTTGCTTGTATTTGTCGAATCGAGCCAATCCATTAATTTTCTTGCTTCATCCCAATTTTTTGCAGCAACTTCAATTAACATTCGAGTATGCTTAATTTGGCTCTCATCAACCGTTAAATGATGTTCATTTACAATTTTTTCGGCTTGAACTATGTATTCTTGAGCTTTTTTTAGATTCCCATCAGCTTGTGTTATTAAACCTAAATAACGTAAAGACAGAATTTGCATATCTAATTGTTTAAGTTCTTTTGCCAAGTTAAGTGCCAACAAAAAACTACGTTCTGCATCAGTAAATCTATTCATAGTCCAAAAGAGGTCACCTACATTCAAGTAGTTGTAAACTAAATCTTTTTTATTAGTATTTCTTTTATAAAATGCACTTGACTGATTATAAAAATGAAGCGCTTTTTCATAATCTCCCAACTGAACACTATTATAGGCAATGGTTTGAGTTAAATTGTAATAATGTACTGAATCTTTATTTTGGTTGAAATGCTCTAAGGCTATAAAACCTAATTCATTAGATAGGGTAAACAAACCAAGGTTGGAATAAATAGTTGATTTAAATCCAATCACTTTAGTTTGAGTATGTATATCATTTTTAAAACTGAATAAATTGGAAATTGAATCAAGATAGTTAATACATTCAACATATTTAAGTTGATTTAACTGATTGGTCGTTAGGCTAAAGAGAACGTTTTTAATATCAGAATCATGCTTTAAGAGTGGCCTTAATTTTTGAAGTAAAAGTTCTTCTTCACTAAATCTGTAATATTTCCTAAAAAGATCAATTTGTTTAAATAGCGCTTTGATTCTTGTAGAATCAGTACTACTAAAAGGAGTTTTCATTTTTGCTTTCATAAGTTCAAAAGCGAAAACGTACTTCTTTGATTTTAATAGCGAGTCAAGTTTAGTATAATTATTACTAACTGATTGCGCTTCAACGCTTTGAAAATAGATAATTAAAAGTATAAAAAAGCTAAACCAAACTTTAGCTTTAGCTACTTTTTTACCATTACAATTAAGACTTACCATTATATTAAGACCTAGAATAAGATCTTAGCAAATGGAAAGATCTTAATTATAACTAATCGACATTTTTTAGGAACAAATGATGAAACTACTCAAATGGCAATTACACTTTTCTTTGCAACAAGTAGATGAAACAGAAAATGATTCAACAAATGAGAATGATTCAACCATAAAAAAACCAATACCGAAACCAAATGTTTAACTAGTTCATTTATTTTGCAGAGGCTGCAGAAGCAATCGGATCCATTGAATGTAGAGCATGATTCATAAAAATTTGATGTGTTCTAATTTCAACAGAATCTGTTTCTTTTTCCACTTTTACATAGTTACCATTGGCTTCCAATAACCATCTCTGATCATTATCTCGCAAATAAACGTTTAACATAAACTGTAGATACTGCTTTAGATTTGGATGTTCAATTGGCACTACCGCTTCAACGCGAGCATCAAGATTTCTATGCATCCAATCAGCAGAACCGATAAAATAATTGTGTTGTCCTTTATTCAAAAAATAAAATATTCTTGAATGCTCAAGGAAACGGCCTAATACGGAGTGAATTCTAATATTCTCGCTCAAACCGGAAACTTGTGCTTTTAAACGACAAACACCACGCACAATTACATCAATACTTACTCCAGCTTTTGAAGCTTCATACAACTTTTCGATAATTGCGGGATCTTCAAGACTGTTCATTTTGGCAATAATCCGGGCTAGTCTTCCTTCTTTAGCTTCTGCAATCTCATTATCAATTAGAGCATTCCACGTTTTACGCATGTATTTTGGAGCAACAACTAATTTTCGATATTGCTGCTCAGGAGCATAACCTGTTAAGAAGTTGAATAAACTTGAAACATCGGAAGCAATCGTTTCATCACATGTAAACAAGCCTAAATCTTCATAAAGCTGTGCTGTTTTAGGGTGATAATTTCCAGTGCCAATATGAATATATCGTCTGAGTTCATTTTCTTCTTCCCTAACTACGTATGTTAATTTTGTGTGAATTTTAAGTCCAGGTAAACCATAAGCGACATGCACACCAGCTTTTTCGAGTTTATGTGCCCATTCAATATTTCTTTCCTCATCAAAACGAGCTTTAAGTTCTACTAAAACAGCTACTTGTTTTCCCATATTTGCAGCTTTCATTAAAGCGTGCATTAAAGGAGAATCTTTGGAAGTTCTGTATAAGGTTTGTTTTATGGCAAGTACTTTGGGGTCGCAAGCTGCATCTTCAATAAATCGTTGAACCGAAGTGGCAAAACTTTGATAGGGGTGATGCACCATAAAATCGCCACGCTTAATAATATTAAATAAATCTGGCGCATCTTCATCCCATTCGTGATGGAAAACAGGATGTAAAGTCGGTGTCCACGACCTAAATTTATGTTCGTCATAACCAGGCATTTCTGCAATTTGCATACAATCTACAAGTCCAATAGGACCCGACATTTCGAACACATCAGCCCACGAAATTCTCATGTTTTCTATGAGTAATTCTTTAACATGATAGGGCGTGTCTGAGTCAATTTCTAAACGTACTACTTCTGCAAAACGGCGTTCACGTAATTCATCTTCAATTAAAGCGAGTAAATCATCAGCTTCTTCTTCATTTCGTTCCACATCAGCATTTCTCGTTACACGGAAAATATTTGCAGAAAGTACATCCATTCCAGGAAAAAGACGATCTACATTTTCTTTAATTACTTCATCAATTGAAACTAAAGTGATAGAATCGTGTGTTTTTTCAGCGGTTAACCATCGTGGTCTGTTCGAGGGGACTTTAATGCGTGCAAAAACGGTTTCATCCTGATTATTTGGATCTCTTAATTCAACTGCAAATGAGCGACTTTTATTCGAAATAAAAGGAAAAGGACGAGATTGATCGACAGCAAGTGGAGTTAAAATGGGATACAACTGACGATTAAAATATTCATCAATTACCTGTTTTTGTTGAGGTAACAATTCATTGTATTTTTTGAAATGAATAGTATGTTGTTCCAATTCTGGAACAAGAACCGAAAGAAAACACTCACGATAGGAGTTAATCATTTTTTTCACTTCATAGCGAATATCTTTTAGTTGTTGTCTAGGTGTTAAGCCATCAACACTTAATTTTTGAATTCCTGCCTCTAATTGTCTTTTTAAACCACCAACTCGCTTTTGGAAAAATTCATCCAAATTTGAACACACAATTCCGATAAAACGAACACGCTCTAAAAGCGGATTTTTATCGTTCCATGCCTCATGAAGCACTCGTGAATTGAATTGCAGCCATGAAATTTCATAATTATTGAATTTTTCAGACGGATTATAAAGTTCTTCCGACTGATCTGATTCAAAATCATTACTTTCTTTTGCAGAATTGATTTCAGCCAATTCTTTAGTAGTTATCTTTTCTGATTGAGCAGTATATTTCGCTGGATCGAACATTAGGTCATCCGGAGAAAACGATATACCTGACATATTCTAAGTACCCGGTTTGTTAAAAATCTGTATTGTGCTAATATAATCTAAATTAAACGATTTAATCAGTCCTTTTAAGGAGTTTTCTTGTGTCGAACCCACTTTTAAACGCTGAACTTAAGGAAACGGTCTTCGAACAAAGTATCCGTCCTTCAAGTTTGCACGAATTTATTGGGCAACCAAAAATTATTGAAAACCTGAGCGTTTTTATTAAGGCAGCTAGAATGCGTGGCGAAGCATTGGATCATGTTTTACTTTCTGGACCACCAGGTCTTGGAAAAACAACCTTAGCCAATATTGTTGCTCAGGAAATGAAGGTGCACATTAAAACGACAACTGGCCCTGTACTCGATAAACCAGGAGATTTGGCAGGATTATTAACTTCTCTAGGAGAAGGCGATGTTCTATTTATTGATGAAATTCACCGCTTAAATCCTGTTGTTGAAGAATACTTATACTCCGCAATGGAAGATTATAAGCTCGATATTTTAATCGATTCAGGGCCTAACGCAAGAAGCATTCAGATTGAACTAAAACCATTTACTTTAGTTGGAGCAACAACTCGAAAAGGTTTACTAACCGCTCCCTTAAGAGCTCGTTTCGGAATTGATTTACGCCTCGATTATTATTCCGTTGAATTATTACAACATATTGCGAAACGTACCGCAGCCATTTTAGGGACTCAAATAACTGAACGTGGCGCTCACGAAATTGCCCGAAGAAGTCGTGGAACCCCAAGAATTGTAAACCGATTAATTCGAAGAACCCGAGATTTTGCAGAAGTCTATAATAGAGAATCTATTGATGATGAAATTGCTGATAAAGCATTAAATGCATTAGATGTTGATAGAAACGGCTTAGATGAAATGGACGGAAGAATTTTGCGTGCCATCATTGAAAACTATCAAGGTGGACCTGTTGGTTTAAGTACGATTGCGGTTGCAGTTGGTGAAGACAAAGGTACTATTGAAGAAGTTTATGAACCGTTTTTAATTCAAGAAGGTTTTTTGCAACGAACGCCTAAAGGAAGAATTGCAACGCTGAAAGCTTTTGATTTTTTAGGAGTTAGTCCTGGAACTAGACAATCTGATTTGTTTGGGTAAAAGGGGGAGTTTTTGGTTCAAAAAAAAAGCAGGGATGAATGAACATAGCTGCTTTTTTTCCATTTTCTGAATGAAAACGATTAAACCACAGCGTTTTTACCGTGACACTGTTTGTATTTCTTTCCTGAACCACAAGGACAAGGATCATTTCTTCCAATTTTTTCGCCAACAACAACAGGCACTTGTTTTTCGCGCTGATGTGCAGCTTGACTCATAGCTGATTCTTCATTTCTAGTTGCGTTCATTTGAATTCCCATATTTGTAGAAACTTCATGTTCCATTTTGGCTTTACTCAAATCAACTTTTGGTCTTTGTTGTGTTGGAGCTTGTGGTCTTCTTGGAGTTCCACTTTGGTCGGCGGGGAAAGCTTTCCAAATTAATGAGATCGTTTCTGTATTTACCGTATTTACTAGTTCAGTAAACATTTTAAATGCTTCACGTTTATATTCAACTAAAGGATCTTTTTGTGCATACGCACGCAGATTAATCCCTTCTTTTAAGCTATCTAATTCTCGTAAATGTTCCATCCATTTATCATCAATAATTGAAAGAACAGCTGATCGTTCAAGAGAACGCATTATTTCTCTACCTTCTGATTCCAGAATTTTTTCTACCTCTGCAACTACTCTTAAGTAGCGGAATCCATCAGAGAAAACGATTTGAACTACCGATGGTCTGCTCTCTCCATTTTCGGGAGCAGGCATATTTTTCATGACTTCATAAATCGGCTGAGCTAATAACTTTTCCTTCGAACGATACATTTCAAGAGCTTTATCGATTACGAAATCAATCATTGCATCGAGACCCATTTTCGCCCATTCTGCCTGATCTAATTCTAGATTCAATGCATACAAACGAAGAACGGTATCGCGTAAACCTTCATAATCGCCCGCATTGTAATACGGCTCAACCGTTAATGCTATAGAATCTTCAAGCATTTCAAAAATGTCTGAAGTTAAGCGCTCACCTAATAAAGCATGGCGGCGTCTAGTATAAATTACCGTACGTTGATTATTAAGAACATCATCATATTCCAACTGACGTTTACGAATACTAAAGTTGTTCTGCTCTACTCTTTTTTGAGCTCTTTCTAACGCTTTTGTAATCCAAGGATGTTGAATAACTTCGCCTTCTACGAATTTCAATTTACCCATCATATTCATTATTCGGTCTGAACCACCAAATAACTTCATTAACTCATCTTCAAGTGAAACATAGAATAAAGACTCACCGCGATCACCTTGCCGACCTGAACGACCACGTAACTGAAGATCAATACGTCTAGACTCATGTCTTTCGGTTCCAAGAATAGCTAAACCGCCTAATTCTTCGATACCTTCACCCAATTTAATATCCGTACCTCGACCAGCCATGTTAGTAGCAATAGTAACCGCTCCAGGTTGTCCTGCGGTTTTAACGATATCACTTTCACGAGCGTGTTGCTTAGCGTTTAATACATTGTGAGGGATTCCTGCACGAACTAGCATTCTTGCTATCATTTCAGAAACTTCAACACTTGTTGTCCCTACTAAAATTGGCTGTTTTTTCTCGTGTTTTTCTCTAATATGATTTACAACTGCATTATATTTTTCACGTTTGGTTCTAAAGATTTTATCTTCTTCATCCAATCTACGAATAGGTCTATTTGTAGGAATTTCAATAACTTCCAATTTATAAATCTTGAAAAACTCTTCTTCTTCAGTTACCGCAGTTCCTGTCATACCCGCTAGTTTGTGGTACATTCTGAAATAATTCTGAAGAGTAATTGTTGCATAGGTTTGCGTTGAAGCCTCAACCCGAACATTTTCTTTGGCTTCAATAGCCTGATGCAAACCATCGGAATAACGACGGCCTGAAAGTACACGACCTGTGTGCTCATCTACAATCTGAACTTTACCGTCTTGAACGATATATTCATCGTCTTTTTCAAAAAGTGTGTAGGCTTTTAATAACTGATTTACAGCATGAATACGTTCACTGCGTTCTGCATACAATCGGTGTAAATTGGTCATTTCTTGAGAACGCAATTGAACAATTTCATTCTTTTTGCGCTCAATTAATTCCTCTTTATATGTGTCGCTAAACTCAGCATTATCTTTAATTTCCTGAATTTCTACAGCTTCTTTTTGCTTCATTTCTTGCTCAATGATAGCTGTATCTTCACCAACATCAGGAATTACGAAGAAGTTTGGATCTTCATTTTTCCCTGTAATAAAATCACGCCCCTTTTCAGTCATTTCAATAGAATTCATTTTGAAATCGACTGAGTAGAATAATTCATCATCTACAAAAGGCATGTTTTTGCCATTGTCTTGCAAATAATAATATTCTGTTTTCTGAACCAATTTTTGAATTTGAGGCTCTTGAGTCATTTTCAAAAATTTCTTGTTTTTCGGAAAACCACGTTGAGCACGCAATAAAGCTAAGCCTGCTTTATCTTCCTTTCCTTTTGCAAGAAGTTCTTCGCCTTCCATAATCAGTTTTGCAACGAGACGTTTTTGCGCTTCAACTAAATCGGCAACTCTTGTTTTTAGTTGAATATAAATTTGAGTTTGATTGTCTTGCGGAACAGGACCAGAAATAATTAAAGGCGTACGAGCCTCATCAATTAAAACAGAATCGACCTCATCAATAATGGCATAATGATGTTTTCCTTGAACTAATTCATCGGCGTTAACCACCATATTGTCACGCAAATAATCGAAGCCGAATTCATTATTTGTTCCATAAACGATATCTGAACGATAGGCTTCACGGCGAGCTTCACTATTTGGCTCGTATTTATCGATACAATCGACAGTTAAACCATGGAAATTGAAAATCGGAGCATTCCATTCCGCATCACGTTGAGCCAAATACGTATTTACCGTAACAATGTGAACTCCACGACCAACAAGTGCATTTAAATAAATGGGGAAAATAGCTACAAGAGTCTTTCCCTCACCTGTTTTCATCTCAGCAATTTTTCCTTGATGTAAAACAGTACCACCAATGAGCTGAACATCGTAAGGAATCATATTCCAAACCATTTCGTTTCCAGCAACAATCCAAGATTTTCCGACAAAACGAACACACGTTTCTTTTAAAACTGCAAAAGCTTCTGCGTGAAGTTGATTTAAAACAACCTCAACCGATTCTAAATATTCTTTATCTAAAGCTTCAAGTTCATCGGCTAAATCTTTACGCTTATCAAACGTTAAGGTCTCATCGGTTGATGATAATTGCTTCTTAACAGCAATAATATCTGTGGCAATATCTGCTGTTGCTTCTTGTATTTTTCTTTTAAATTCTTGTGTCTTTTCTTTTAACTGCTCATCACTCAGTGTTTTTAATGAAGCTTCAAAGGATTTTATTTGACCAACAAAGGGACGTATTTTTTTTAAATCTCTCTCGCTTTTAGATCCAAATACTTTGGTAAAAACGGACAGTATACTATCTAATAAATTCATGAATCGGGTTGATTACTTGGGGAATTTGCTCTTAACGAGCAAAAGTGAAAAATACTATGAAAAAAGATTCTAAAGTTACAAATTTATTAGCACTTGCACATTAAAACGGGATTGTAGCTTGAACTCGGTAATACAAATCATAATCCGATTTAAATAATTGATTATGTGGCTGAGCAAGACCTAATGACTGAACTATAGGCAAGCCTAATAAAGTCACTTTGTTTTTTAGCTCAGCGCCTATACCCCATTGCCATCTGTTCTCTGGCAATACGCCACCATCAAATTTACCTGCATAAAAAGTGGTATTTGCAGCATAAGCAACATCACTAAATAAAGCGAATGTCGTTTTATCTAATGATATGAATCCTAACACCTTAGTTGCCAATGTTGGTAAAATTGGAACTCGATATTCAAGCGTGTTAAAATACAACTGATCAGCTAAAATAAAGGTTCTATAACCTCTAACTCTATCTTGAATATTCCAAATTGCTACTGGCATTCCTTCAAAAATGGGAAGAGAAAAATTATCATATCGAGCTAATTGAACCGCTTCGAACGGTAAAGGCTCTTTGAATTGGATTTGCATTCGGAAACTTGTGTAAAAAGTAGTTTCTCCCCATACCTGTCTTACATCATAAAATCTGAAATCAATAATTCCAAATTGGGTTTTGTCATCTCCTAACCATGCATCTTGAGCATGAATCCCTGCTTTTAAAGTTAAACTTGTTCCATAAGCTCTTAATGGGTGTACATCGTTGTGCGCATAAGGCAACATGTATTTGTAAATCCAAATGGCAGACAAATCATTTTGCCAACGTTTTGAAAAATCTACATCTTTCCCATTTGCATAAATACTACCACCACTAGCTTCCCACATAAAATTTCGATTCATTATCATAATTTTTGATTGAGTATAGGGTTTATATGGCCAATCAAATTGCTTGGTAATACTTACTGAAAAACCAGACAAAAGTGATAACAACGTATTGTCATTATAAAACTGAAAAGCCGAAGGGAATCGATAAGCGTCTAAGCCCCAAGAAAAAGATTGGGTGTTGTTTAAGTAAGAAAACAATCCATAAGTATTTTCAACTTTTGTGAACGACACGTTTCCTAATAACGAAAACATGTGTTTCCCAAGTGGATCAGTCCAATTTGAAAGACCCTGAAAACCATAATCATTAGTCGTATTGTCTTGATAAGGTAAACCAAATGAAAGAAAATGCTTTATATTTTTCAGATGTGAATATGATTGTGTACTTTCAATATACTCTGGTTTAGGCGGGATATTTCCACCAATAACTAGCGCTGGACTTGCAGTTGTCCAAGAAGCATAAGCTTCTGGAATGTGTACAGTTTCTTTTGAAGTTCTAAGTGAATCAGAAACGATCCATAATCCGCCAAATTCTTTTTTCTCTGTTGAATTCACAATCCAATTCGCTTTTCCTGTAGAATCTTGAACCGCCCAGTCATTGAGTTCTGCACCCGTAAATACAAACGTGGCTCTTTCAATTTCTTTTGTCTCTAAATTTGCAACAAAAATATTGGGTACTTTATCTCTTAAACTTGTAAATGCTAATTTCTTTCCATCAGGACTGAATTTTGGATTTCTATCGTCAGTTTCTCCTGATGTTAATGAAAACGTTTCTTTTGTTGAAAGAATTATCACTTCAATTGTACGATTTCCTTTTTCATCAACTTTTAAAAACGCAATTTGATTTCGTGAGGAATCGGCGGCGAGGTGTAAGAGTTGAATATCGGTTTTAAAGTTCGTTATTTGCTCAATTTTCTTTGTTTTGGGGAAAAAGCGAATCACATTTCCTGTTCCATTTTGATTTTGAATGACCAAAAGTGCTTCGTTACTTTCTTCAATTGGTGAAATTAATCTCAGTCCAAAACTTAAGCGTTCTTCTTTTTTACTTAACATTGAATATCGATAAATGTCATATTCTAAAGAACCATTTCTAGCGCGATTGATTTTCGAGAAATACAAAGTTTTTCCATCTTTTGACCAAGATAAATCAGGAGAAATAGCTCCATTAAATAAAATTTTACCCGACGAGTATTTTGTAGAATCTTTTTTTAATAAAATAGTTTTGTAAATTGGTTTTCGCATCGATTCAAGTACAAAAAGTGCTAAAAATTGCCCATCAGGACTAGCTTTTGCGTCTAGATATAATTGCTGATTTAGCTCAATTTTTTCACCTTTAAGTGAATCCGTTCTATCCATTTGTGATGCCATTGTATTGTAATAAACATTCAAATGTTTACTTCTTCTGTTATCAAAATCGCTCCATTTTTCACCTGTTGCTTTTTTAAACCCTTTATAAATATCAGGATAATTTAAACCCAAAAACAAGGTATCACGATAAGCAAACATTTTTGAAATGGTTGAATCTCCATATTGATCATTAATAAAGAGCATTTTTGAATACCCATTAGCGTATAATAATCTTCCATTATAGGGAGAACCATCGTTAAAACTGGGTTTATCATCAAAAATAGCTGAACGTAACCAACGATCGCCACGTTGAGCGTTCCATTTTTCTGTTGCATATTGTGCAAAACCTTCGGTAACATCGCGCGGAATTCCATAACCATGAACTAAACCCCAAATTCCCATATTCGATTTTACAGCCTCAAAATGGAATAAATGGGCTAATTCGTGGGCTAATACCGTTCTAATCCACTTTTTATCACCTGTAAAAAAGTCTGGTGAATCATTTAAACCCACCCAAATATAGGTATATGAACCTAAAAACGGAGTTGCAGCACCATTTACAATTTCGTCTTCATCACTAAAATAAATTTTAATCTTTCGGTCAAATTCAACCTTTAAACTAGCTGATAAACTCACATAGGTCGATTCAGCAACCGCAACCGCCTCTGGAACCCATTTTTGAAGATGTTTTCCATAAATAATGCGAAAATGTGGCGTTTCTGATTCAAACCATTCGATTTCTGGATGATTTCTACTATTAAAGGTTGAGAAGGCCTGTCCTTTTAATTGTGATGGATTGGAAATAACCAAAAGAGTTACAATACTTATAAGTAATTTCATGAAATGTAATTTAAAATTAATTTTTGAGGCGAATTTTCGACAAATTGAATCGTTAGTTTGAGGAAATATAGCATTATCTAATTTTGTTTTGTTGATTCAAATAAATTAGTATTTATGATTTTTGTAAAAGCTAAGTTTGGGTTCTGAGTTATGTAAAATAACTTCCATATTGCTTTTGTTTGCCCTTCAAAATAAACGCTCATTTGACAAAAATCTCTATAGTTAAAAGCAAAAAATCACTCCAGAAAGTTGATTTAGACAAATTTCACCGATTCAAAAAATGTACTATCACTATTATATTTGTTGAAAATTACATTTCAGCGTAAGTTCAAAGCAATGAATTATCTATTAAAGTTGGTGTGTTTATAATTGAAGAACCATCAAATCCCAAATTTACATCAGTAAGCATCTCAAATTCGGACTTCGTTTCTATAAAAAAGGCAGTGGTTTTCGCAAAGAAACGGACATCCCGTGCCCTGACACGATTCGAAGAACCAAGAAGTGCGATCTCTGTCCAATATCATTTTACGCAACAATCACTTTTTCTTTGCATAGATTGGTTCTTAGGCTGAGATGCTTGGTCGAAGCCCAGCATGACCAAATAACAACTATGAACTAAGCTCATTATGATGTGAATAAGCTCTTGTTTTCATTGATTATACTACATAAAACCGTTAACAAAATAATTCACTTTACAATATGTCAAAGTCCGAATTTGAGTAAGCCTATACAAAAACAGCGTTCACTTTTTTCTTTACTGAAATAGGTGAACGCTGCCATCAGCTCTCAATGAAATAGTTTCTTTAAAACTTAAAGAACAGAGGTTTGATCTTTGAGTTTGTGGTTTTACGAATTAGCCATTAATGATTAAATTAAAATCGGTTTGTGTCATTAATTGTGGTATATAAGTAACACCTTGGTTTTTCAAGTTTTTGACAAAAGCTTTTAAGTGATTTTTTGAACCACTAATTAGATTAGCATACACTGCAGCTAAATCGGCATTGTCTACATCATTTTCTACAATTCTTTGTAAATCTAAAATGTCGACTTCTTCAATTAATGCTCCAATTTTCAAAGCGTCAACCCAAGAAACAGAACCAACTCCAGTTAAATCATTATATAATGTTTTTAGATCTGCATTTTCAAACTCACCAAAAGTAGTTAATGTAGATGGATCTGAAATTTCATATCGTTCTAATAAATATCCGATTGCATCCATGTGAGTTTGCTCAGATTTTTGAATATTCAAAAAGACATTTCCACCATATTTATTGCCAAAAAATACATACGAATCACGAGCTACTTTTTCTTCTTCAATCATAAAGAGAAGGCTATTGTATTCAGCTTCTGATAAATCGTCTGATGGAATAGCATCAATAATCTGTTCCATGTTTTCTTGTTGTTGCGAATTCCCTGTTTCATTTCTAGTTGAGTTATCTGAACATTGTAAACTAGTGAATGTTAATAGTGCGCCAATGCCTAGGTTGAATAAAGCTGAAGTTTTCATTTTTGATCCTGTGATTAAGTGTTTTGTTATTTACTAGTAATACACATGGATTTACTGAAACCCTTAATTTTA
>Ga0210026_1000989_pt1 | contig 29561 bp, 28 predicted proteins | sample CryGeymeta201509_FD_183977 | JGI IMG/M metagenome (GOLD analysis project Ga0210026, IMG submission 183977) | Groundwater microbial communities from Crystal Geyser aquifers in Utah, USA - Crystal Geyser metaG 2015-09 (SPAdes) (version 2) | ecosystem: Environmental > Aquatic > Deep subsurface >...
ATGTAAGCCGGTGAGCCAAAAGCGGAGCGGCTCACCTGCTTACATACAGATAAGCGAAGAACCTTGTCGAACGAATGAATTAGAAAACCCGCTTTGCGGGTCGAATTTTAAAATATTATGTCGGTATTTGTCATGCATTTGTTCGCAATTGGTCGGGACGCAATGCAATTCTCACAAATGTAGGGTCGCAATGCATTGCGTCCCTAGATTTGTGCGAAAAAAAAACAATAGTGCGGCAAACCCCGAATAATGCAAATTAGAATGATCTCGTTAGAAAATAAATTTAAATTCCCATGCAAATTAAATTATTTACCATTCCAGCCTCAGATACCGGTGAGCAAATTCAACAGTTTAATGCATTTTTGGCCAATCACAAAGTGTTAGAAGTTGAGCAAAAGTTTTTTCAAAATGAAAAAGGGGCCTATTGGTGTTTTTGCGTGCGGTATTTGGAAGGTTTACAACCTCAAAAGCAATCACAAACAGGTTTTAAACAAAAAATAGATTACAAAGAAGTCTTAAATGAACAAGAATTTGCTGTTTTTTCGTTATTACGCCAAGGAAGAAAGCAAATAGCTGCAGAAGATGCCGTTCCTGCTTATGCTGTTTTTACAGATGAAGAATTGGCTGCAATGGCAAAATTATCCGAACTAGTGGCGTCCAAACTTATAGGAATAAAAGGAATTGGAGATAAAAAAGTTGCCAAATATGGGGAGAAATTAATAGAATGGGTCAACACTCAAAATCAAAAAAATGAAACGGGACAATCATCTACTTGAGCAAATCGCAGACCCAGAAAATCTACGCCTTGCTTTTTGGAAAGCACGTAAAGGTAAAACGGGGAAAATAGAAGTTCAGAAATACCGAGATCAGTTAGATAAGCACTTAGAAATACTGAGGAATCAGATTTTAGCAGGGGAAGTTTTAGTTGGGAAGTACCACTATTTTACGATTTACGATCCCAAAGAACGAAGAATTTGTGCCGCCCCTTTTTCAGAACGAGTGTTACACCATGCCTTAATGAATGTGTGTCATGCTTCATTTGAGCGTTATCAGATTTATCACAGTTACGCCACTCGAATAAATAAAGGAACGTATGCAGCCATAAATCAAGCATGGAACAATCAAAAACAGTTTAAATGGTTTTTAAAATTAGATGTGCGTAAATATTTCGATTCTATAGATCATCAGGTTTTAAAAGAGCTATTAAAGCGCAGATTTAAAGAGGCTAAATTGCTTACTATTTTTTGTTCAATTATAGATTCGTACCAAACAAAACCTGGAAAAGGAGTTCCAATTGGTAATTTAACAAGTCAGTATTTTGCCAATCATTATTTAGCATTAGCCGATCATACGGTTTTAGAAAAAATGCACATTCCAGCTTATGTTCGTTATATGGACGATATGGTGCTTTGGGCCAATTCAAAAGAGGAGTTACTACAAATAGGCTCTTTGTTTACTAATTTTATAGTACAAGAATTACACTTAGTGCTAAAACCCTTTTGTTTAAACAAGACAGAAAAAGGATTGCCATTTTGTGGATATTTGTTATTTCCAACGCATAAACGTTTGAACAGAACGAGTAAGAAACGATTTGTGGCAAAAAGTAAACAGTATGAACAGCTGCTTTCAATTGGCGAATGGGATCAACAAACATATCAACAACATATTATTCCCTTATTAGCATTTACTAGACATGCAAAAACTGTTGGATTTCGAAAAAATCTATTTTATTCTTCGAATAGGGTATAAACCGCTGAGGCTCGAACCGCGTGAACCGCGGCGGTAGTTGGAACAACAACGCTGAGAACACGCGTTCTGCGAATCGGAACAACAACAATCCCGAGAACAGGAACAACAATATAGGCTTCCGCCTTGTTCGCCTCCAGCTTAAAAGAATGGATGGATGTCCGCTGTTAAACAGGTTTATATCCCGACCTTGCAAAAGGCAAATACACAGTTAAGAAATCCGGTTTTAGTAGGTTCGCCCGAAAGACCCGGATTTTTATGGTTAAAATGATTTGCTTTAAACAACATGCCGATTACTACAAGAAAAACTATTTTATCTAAACTTCAATTAAGCAAAAATTTAAGCAATGAGCGTAATTACACTAGATTTACCCGATAATCTTACCACAGTAGCATAAAAAACGGGCGTTTTTTGTAAGTTATTCTATGCATTTAGAGAACATTTTTTTTAAAAACAATTGTTTAAAAGTTCAAAAATACATTACTTTATTAAAATTTAATTTTAGATATTTACAATCACATGGATTTAGTTCAATTAAAACAAGAACTTTCAAAAGAAGATTTATCTGATAAGATAGAAATTCTCGATGGGCTTACTTCATCGGTAAATGAGGAAAAAAAAAGAATTAAACAATGCTGGGATGAAGAAGTAATAAAACGTTCCGAGGCAGTTAAGAATGGTCAACTCAAGACTATTTCTATAGATGAAATTTTTAGCTAAGCTAAATGAAGCTTGTCGTTTTTTCAGAATTAGCGAGATTAGAATTACTTGATTCGCAAAATTGGTACGAACAAAAAGAATTAGGTTTGGGTAATAGGTTCAAAAAAGTAATTAAATCTGAGATAGAATGGATTGCAAAGAATCCCAAAATCTCTCCAAAAATCAGGTTTACAGAAATTTATTGTAAAGTAGTAAATGTGTTCCCTTATTACATTTATTATGAACCCCCATTCCGGTGCGAGTATCCACTCGTATCATTTTCACAAACTTTAGTTAAAGCCACCCAACCCAAAGGAGCATACGCTCCAAGATGGACTAAAACATGGCATAAACAAAATATTTAGTTAATTTAATTCAACAGAGCATAATCAAGCCATTAAAATAAAGTTAAAAATTATGAGCAGGAAATATAAATTTCATGATCAAACCAAACCTTACTTTGTTAGCTTTGCAGTAATGAATTGGATTGATGTTTTTGTACGATTTGAATACTCAAAAATTATTTTAGAAAGCTTAGCCTATTGCATGAAGCATAAGGGAATGCTTGTTTATTCTTGGTGAATCATGCCATCGCATATACATTTGATTTTTGGAACCAATGATTTACCAATGCAAGATGTGTTGCGAGATTTAAAACGACATACTTCGAAAGCACTAAAAGAAAAAATAAGTTGTAATTCTCAGGAAAGTAGAAGGGAGTGGATGCTTAATATTTTCCAAAAAGCAGGTAGTGAGCGTTCGAATAATTCGGATTGGCAGTTTTGGCAACAGAATAATCACCCTATTGAATTAGATAGTCATGAAATAATAAAACAAAAACTCAATTACATTCATGAAAATCTGGTGAAAGCAGGTTTTGTTGAAAATCCGGAAGACTGGCTATTGAGTAGCGCAAAAGATTATGCCGGAAAGAAAGGCTTACTTGATGGGCTTATTGTTGATTAATCAAATCGTTGCGAGTGAATACTGGCGCCATATTCGGTGTTTTGGGTTGTGCGAGTAAATACTCGCTCTTGTTTTTTGGCACGAGTGAATACTCGCGTCATATTCGGGAAATTCGCGATCCTCACTTTTTGTAAGCAAATATTCGATAAAATCTGCTGCTTCCTGAAGTTTTGGTTCAGGAAGTTTTTTAATTCTGCCACTGTTTTTTCTAGGAGAAGATCTTTATTCATGTATAAATGTAGGAATACATCAGGTAAAATTGAAACAACGTGCACATTTTCAATCCATGAAACCAAAAAAAAACAACTGGAACCAACTGCCGCGAGTATGTGTGTTTGTTGCACAACTCCCATCTAATTGTCCCGTTTAAAAACGGAATCTCGGTCAAATTGTGAATTTTAAGACTTTTTATAAATGCTTAAAACTACTTGCCGATTACTACAAGAAAAACTACTTTATCTAAACATCAATTAAACAAAAATTTAAGCAATGAGCGAAATAACACTAAATTTACCTGATAATCTTACATTTTCTGAGTTAGATTTAAAAATGTGGATTGCGGCAAAGTTGTATGAAGAAGGGAAGCTAAGTTCAGGGCAAGCTGCCTTAATGGTTGGTGTGTCAAAAAGAGTATTTATAGAATTGTTAGCTAAGTATAAGGTAAGTCTATTCAATTATGATTTAAATGAAATTGAAGCTGATTTGAACAATGAATTCTAAGGCAGTCATTTCTGATACTAGTAGTTTAATTGCTTTAGAATCAATAATGGAGTTGGAATTACTTCAAAAAATGTTTCGGGAGATTTATATTACAGATGAAATTCAAAAAGAATTTGGTTCAAAATTACCATCTTGGATTAAAGTGAAAAAGCTACATGACAGAACCATGCTACAGGTCATAACGCTTGAATTAGATTTAGGTGAAGCAAGTGGAATTGCTCTCGCCTTAGAAATGCCCGATAGTTTGTTAATAATTGATGAAAAAAAGGGCAGAAATTATGCTAATCGATTGGGTATAAATATGATAGGAATTCTAGGAGTTTTAATTCGTGCAAAAGAAAAAGGAATTATTGAAACCCTTAAACCTATATTGAACAAATTGAATGACTGCGATTTTAGAATGTCTGAAAAATTGGTAACAGATATTTTGAAGCGAGTTGGTGAATTGAAATAATCTAGAAAACGTTTTGTAGCCAATAAAGAACAATTGCTTATTGATAACATTTCAGCAATAGTTTTATAATTTACTGGATTTTAAATTCGGTCTTGTTTATTTGGAAATAGCAAAAAGTCGGGAATCGAGATTTTATTTCCCCAGCAGGCGCGATTATGTACTCGTGCTAGACTAATCTCATCAAAAGCAAGGAAAGAAAAGGAGCTTAAGCTCCAAAAATCAAATCGCAATAAAATTCTAGTAAATTGTCGCGAGTGAATACTCGCCCATTTTGCTTGGGTTTTGAAAATGGCTTTAAAACTACTATTTTCATCATAGAACACTAATTTTTTTAGCGTGAATCTAAGAATTACAAAAAATGAACTTAAAACTATCCTTTCAGGAAAGAGCGGCACTAGCCAAGATGCAGTTATCCAAGCAATTACCAGTTACCTTAGAAGAGGCCAAAGCTCAAGTAGAGTGGCTGAAGAAAAATTCCAAAACAAAGGAGAAGAAACAGCGAGATTAATCGAATTTGCTCAAAAGCACAATTTATTTATAAAAGGTATTAGTGATACTGATTTTTTATCAAGTGGGGCTGAACAAAAGGTTTTCATTAAAAATGATAGGCATGTTTTAAAATTAAATGACGCTATTTATTATGCATCGTGGGAAGATTATTTCTTAAATCTTTTATTGCATAATTATTTTTTTTCTGACACGTCTTATGAGTTTTTAGGGTTTTATCTTAGTGATTCAATTTTATATGCAGTTGTACAACAAGTCTTTATAAAGGCTGATTCTCCAACGGATTTAACACATATTCAGTCATTTTTGTTAGAAAATGGATTTCAGCTTAAAAAAAATCATGATTATTATCATCCGAAATTGGGAATTATATTGGAGGATTTACATGATGAAAATGTTCTAACTTGTAATGGCATGCTTTATTTCATTGATACCGTATTTTATATAAAACCTGAACTATTTTGGTTATGAGATATCTTTTTTAACTCTTATAGCGCAAGTATTTACTCGTGCTATAAAGCTATATAAAACAGCGAGTTGAAATAGAAGGATCTTAAGCTTCAACTCAAGCAGTATTCAAATAAATACAAGTTAGTTGTTGCGAGTGAATACTCGCGCCAGAGATGTGTTTTAAATTCTATTAACTTTAATCAGAAATAGACAATAAATAGGGAATCAAAAAATCATTTCCATTTGGTTTTAATTGCAATCAAAAAACAAATCAAATATATTTCACTGTTTTTATTAATATTAATATAATGTATAGCTACATGGCTAAGATCTTATTTATTATAACATTTTTGGGAATGGATATCGTTTCTACTCTTCATGCTCAGATCGAGATTTCAGAAATACCAAACATTAAACGAAGCCCAGATTACTATTGGGGAGAATACACAGCGCCATCGCGCCGAGAAGCTGAAGAAAAAGCCTTAGCCGATCTTACAAAAATGATTTCCGTTCGCATTCAATCCACGGTGGATATGGCAACTACAGAAAACGCAGAAAGGTTGAACAAAGATTTTTCCAATATTGTAAAATCGTACTCTTCTGCAACCTTACGAAACGTAAAAACCTTCGGTTTACCGCCCGATAAAGGACAGTTTTATGTATTTCGCTACATAGAAAAAACGGAAGTAGAAGCCGTGTTTAACGAGCGTAAAACATTGGTAGGCAATATGTACGAGAAAGGTTTGGAATCAATCGCATCAGGTAATCTTAATCAGGGATTAAAACTGTTTTATCATGCCATCATATTGTTACAATCTATTCCCGATAGCCGTTATGAAATTCAAGGAAAAGAGCTTTCTGTAGAATTACCCTCACTAATCAATGAGGTTATCAACCAAATACAGTTTGTTGTGCTTAGCGATCAAAAGGTTTCAGAAAAAGAGCGTGAAATTGAGATTCAAGCCAAAGGGAAAAAATATCCAATCACATCACTCTCAGTGAGTTATTGGGATGGGCAAGATCAAAATAATATTTTGTTTGTAGACGGTAAAACGAGCTTAAAACTATATGGTTCAGCCACTCAATTAAAATCGATTTCTTTTACCATCAATACACAATATTACGAAAGTCGTAACGAAATTAAAGAAGTATCAGAATTATGGGATTTCGTGAAGAAGCCCTTTATTCTATCTGAGAAAAAGATAGATTTCAAAAAAGATTTGGTAAGTAAAAAACAGAAAACAAGTTCTACATCTCCGTTACAAGCTTGGGTAATTCCTGCCATCAAAACGGAATCCTTAAACATGAGTACAGAACTATTGATTGATTATGCAAATCAGATAAAAACGATCTCAATTGGTTTAGAAAAAAAAGAAAAAGTGGAATTAAAAGATTCTTTTTTAGCGGAAAAAGTTCAACAAATAACCAAGTACAGTCAAATTCGTTTTACCACATCTCAAGGCGAAGTCTTTGCCAATAAAACATGGGAAGGGACAGAAGTTCGCCCATTAAAAGCGCTAAACCGATTTAATCGAATTAAATTAGAATCTCCAGAAGTATTGGTGTACGACTTTGGGACGAACAATGAATTAAATGATGTCAATTTTGGCGTTTTTCCAGATTTATATGCAGGATTTCAAGATCAATCGCGTGGCAATGCCGAAGACTGGGCACAAAGACAAGTAATTATCAAATTCATGGAAAGGTATCGTACCGGATTTTTAACAAGAGATGCGGCCTTTATAAGCAAAATGTTTTCCGATGATGCCGTCGTGATTGTTGGTCGAGTTCTAAAACCTGGAGAGAAATCAAATCCCTATCAATACGTTCCTGAAGGCAAAGAGCAACCAAATGTAGAATATGTGAAATTAACAAAGCAAGAATATGTAGATCGCCAAAAAAAGTTATTTACGCTAAATCAGGATATGTTTTTAGGATTTTCGAGTTTTACCATCAATCGGACAAATAATCAGCCAGGAATATTTGGCGTAAGTTTAAGACAACATTATCAAGCAGATACCTATGCCGATGAAGGTAATTTATTTCTTTTGGTGGATTTTAATGGGGAAGAACCACAGATTTATGTAAGAGCATGGCAACCCAATGAATGGAATCCAGATGCCTTAATTAATTTGTCTAATTTTAAGGTATTGAAGTAGTGTTTAGATTTATCAAAATGTATTGAACGGGAAATAATTATGTCAGAGCTTTACAAAAACAATATCGATCAGACACAGCCCGCGCAAAATGGTGGGATTATTCAAGCGCGGCAGGGTATTTTATTACGATTTGTACCAAAAATCGCGAATGTTATTTTGGTGATGTCGTAAATAGGAAAATGGTATTATCCGAAATCGGCGAAATTGCGCAATCGGAATGGTTAAAAACGTTTGAAATGCGTCTGGATATGAATTTGGAAATGGGTGAATTCGTGGTAATGCCAAATCATTTTCATGCAATAATTATTATCGGCAAAAATGAATTTAATTCGGGTGGTGGTAATATTTGTGGGGGCGTAATGCATTTCGCCCCCACAAATATTACCACCAAAAATAACCAATTCGGGCCACAATCGAAAAATTTGGCATCGATTGTTCGTGGGTTTAAAATTGGTGTGACGAAAAATGCACGATTAATTCATGCCGATTTCGCATGGCAATCACGTTTTTATGATCGAATCATTCGTGATGCCGATGAATATGAACGAATTTCCGAATACATCATAAACAATCTGGAAAAATGGTTTTATGATAAATTGTACAACGGGAAATAACCGCGTTACCCCTGTAGGGACGCAATGCATTGCGTCCCTACAGGGGTAACCGATAAAACAAACAAAAACGAACCCAAATTTCCATTAATCCATAAACATCGCACCTATAAACCTTTTCACCAATCCTCATATTGTATATTCTGAACATATTCCGTAAATTACGAGTCTTACTAAAATCTACTTTAGTATAACATTAATCTAAAGCGGAGAAATCCATACAATGAGCATTACAGCTGAAAAAAAACAAGAAATTTTTGAAACATACGGTGATTCTAAACAAGATACCGGAAAATCAGAAGTTCAAATTGCACTTTTTACCGAGCGCATCGTTAATCTAACCGAGCATTTAAAAACACATTCTAAAGACCATTCTACACGTTTAGGACTCCTAAAATTAGTTGGTAAAAGAAGATCTTTGTTAGATTATCTCAAAAGAAAAGATATTGAACGTTACCGAGCTATTATCGAGAAACTCAATATTCGTAAGTAATTTTTTTGGAAAGGCACGTTCTCGTGCCTTTTTTTTTGCAGTAATTTGTGAAAAAGGTTTTTATCATCAAAACAGAGATTAATTTTTTGGTTTATATCTTGAATTTCAGCCCTTCATTTACAGACTTAATTGCCTTAACTTACACCAGCTTAATGCTAACACATTTTACTAAAATTACAGCTTAAACAAAGCCTCGTTTTAGTAAACAAAATTATCGTATCAAAAGAAGAAAAAAAGAAGAAAATGAAAGAAGACTTACGTTCTATCGAATTTGCCCCGGGCAAAACATTCACCGCTGATCTTGGTAGATTAGCAAAACAAGCTCATGGTTCAGTTGTACTGAGTTTCGGTGAGACTATGATTTTGGCAACGGCTACATCAGCTTACGAAGCCAAACCCGGTCAGGATTTTTTTCCACTGACTGTTGATTACAAAGAAAATTTTTACGCTGCAGGTCGTTTCCCAGGTGGTTTCTTTAAAAGAGAAGGAAAATCTACGGAGAAAGAAGTTTTAACGAGTCGCCTCATCGACAGAACCATTCGTCCGATGTTTGCCGACAATTACCTAAACGACACTCAGGTTTTATGTTATGTTATCTCATCAGATAAAGAAAATGATGGCGATGTAGTTGCAGGTGTTGCTGCATCAATCGCTTTAACTGTTTCTGACATTCCATTCGATGGTCCAACAGCAGAAGTTCGTGTTGGTAGAATTAATGGTGAGTATATCATCAACCCAACCTTAGCGGAAACCAAATTATCAGATATTGAATTAATTATTGGTGGTACACGTGAAAGTGTTGCAATGGTTGAAGGCGAAATGCAAGAAGTTTCTGAAGTTGAAATGCTTGAAGCTATCAAATTTGGTCACGATGCAATTATCAAATTGTGTGACTGGCAAGTAGAATTGCAAAAAGAGTTCGGAAAAGCTAAACGTGAAATCGCTGAGACGGTTGTTAATGAAGAATTAAAAGCAAAAGTTGTAGAACTTGTTGGTTCAAAAATTGAAGACATCACAAAATCACGCCCTGCAAAAAAAGAATATTCTGATGGAATTAAAGCAGTCGTTTCTGATGTTGTTGCTCAATTAGAAGAATCCTTCCCTGATTCAAAATCAGAGATTAAAGAATTTTGTCACGACATTCAAAAAACAGTTTTCCGTGAGCAAATTATTAACGATAAAGTTCGTCTTGATGGTCGTGCTTTAAATGAAGTTAGACCTATTTGGACTCAAGTTGGTTATATTCCTCGTACTCACGGTTCTGCCGTATTTACTCGTGGTGAAACTCAATCTTTAGTTACAGTTACTTTAGGTACTAAACGTGATGCGCAAAGTGTAGATACTTTATTTTCTACCGAAAGCAAAAGCTTCATGTTAGATTATAATTTCCCTCCATTTTCAACGGGTGAGACTAAACCAATGCGTGGTCCTGGTCGTCGTGAAATAGGACACGGAAACTTAGCTGAACGCGCCTTAAAAATGATGATGCCAAGCGATCAAGACTTTAACTATACTGTTCGTGTAGTTTCTGATATTCTTGAATCAAACGGTTCGTCTTCTATGGCTTCTGTTTGTGGTGGTTCAATGGCTCTTATGGATGCTGGTGTACCTTTCAAAAAACCTGTTTCTGGTGTGGCAATGGGAATGATTGTAATTGGTGACAAAGTTGCTGTATTAACAGATATTCAAGGTGAAGAAGATCACTTAGGTGATATGGACTTCAAATTAGCTGGTACAGCAGATGGAATTACAGCTTGCCAAATGGATATCAAAGTAAAAGGTATTCCTTACGATGTTATGGAACGTGCAATGGAACAAGCTCGTCAGGGTCGTTTGCATATTCTTAGCAAAATGGCAGAAACGATTTCTTTACCAAGAAATACTGTTTCAAAATATGCCCCAATGATTGTAACGGTAGAAATTCAGAATGATCAAATTGGTGCGGTAATCGGTCCTGGAGGAAAAGTAATTCAAGCTTTACAAAAAGAAACCAATACTGAAATCGTAATCGAAGAACAAGGAAATAAAGGTATTGTTTCAATTGCAGCAGCTAACTCTGTTGATGCAGATTTCGCTGTAAAAAGAATTAAACAAATTACAGGCTCGTTTGAAGAAGGCGAAATATTTGAAGGAACTGTTAAATCTTTGAAAGAATTTGGCGCTTTTGTTGAAATCGCACCGGGTAAAGATGGTTTATTGCATATTTCTGAAATTGATCACAAACGGGTAAATGATGTTCGTGATTTCTTCCGCGAAGGCGATAAAGTGACTGTTAAATTGCTAAAAATTGAGCATGGTGGGAAATTAAAACTTTCCAGAAAAGCACTTCTTCCGAAAGAATAAAACTGATTCTAAGCTGGAAAAGCTTCGTATATTTAAGCGCCCCAATTTAGGGCGCTTTTTTTTTGCAGTAAGTATTTTGTGATTTTTCTAAACACTCATTTTCAAACTGAGACTAAGGAAGAAGAAGCTTTGTAATTTGATATCGAATGGTAAACGAGAATAATAGACATTATTCAAATTGACTCATTTAAAAATTCATTTTAACAATAGATTCAATGTTTCTAATTCTGATATGTCTATAATTTTTAAACACTAAAGTTTAATATTTTTGAGAACATAGTCTATTCATAAGTGAATAAAACTAGTAGATTTAGAAATGAATTCAAAATTGAGCCAACGCCAAAAAGTCGATTATGTCGGTTTGCACCCTACCAAATCGTTCGAATTCGCCGATTATTTTGCTGAAAACTACTTATCGGAGTAAGCTCAATATTTAAAAAGAATTATCGCATCATCTTTACTTCTGCAAAAAAAGCTTCAAAAAAATCAATTAATAAGATAAAAAACGAAAAATGTCTGAAAGCATAAAACAAACTCGTCTAGATAACGGCTTAACTATTTTAACAGAACAGGTGCCTTATGTTCGGAGTTTATCAGCGGGAATTTTAGTCAAAACGGGGTCGAGATACGAAAGTAGTGATGAAGCAGGAATAACACATTTTTTAGAACACATGTTGTTCAAAGGCACAGCAAATAGAAATTCATTCAAATTGGCCAATGACATCGAGTCTCGTGGTGGAATGATAAATGCAGGAACCTCACATGAGTACACTATTTATTATGTAAGAGGTTTAGATAAGGAATTGGCAACAGTTTTAGAAGTTCTTAGTGATATGATTATCAATCCTATTTTCCCAGCGGATGAATTGGAAAAAGAGAAAAAGGTTGTTATTGAAGAAATCAAAATGTACAATGATAGCCCAGATGATTTTGTTTATGAACAGTTTATTAGTCAGATTTTTGATAAACATCCTCTTGGAAGACCTATTTTGGGTTATGAAGAAACGATAACTGAGTATTCTCGTGAAAAGTTATATGCTTACATGAGTAAGTTCTATTCGCCCAATAACATGATTGTATCTGTGGCAGGAAATGTAAACCATGAAGAAATAGTAGAAATAATTAAAAAACAATTCGGTCATTTGAAAGCTGTAGCTGATTTCCCGAAAACGGATGAAATTCCAGTTTTTACAAAAGATCGTGTTGTACTTCGCAAAGAAATTGAACAGACTCACTTGGTAATTGGAAGAAGAGCATTAAGTTCAAACTCTGATGATCGATTTAAGTTTTTATTGATGAATATGATTCTTGGTGTTGGTTTTAGCTCAAGATTATATCAAAATATTCGTGAAAAATATGGCTATTGTTATTCCATAAACACAATTAATCAATCATTTTATGATACAGGATCTTTTGCAGTTGCTGCCGGAACCGATGAGGAATACGTAGATCACTTACGGGAATTAATTTTTGCAGAATTTAAAAAAATGGCAGAAACTCCCGTTTCATTTGAAGAATTAGATAGTGCTAAAGCGAAATTAAACGGAATGTTATTAATGGGTCAAGAAAGTTTGAATAATCGAATGAACCGAATGGCAAAAAGTGAAATGTACTACGGTCGATATATCAGTTTGGACGAAATTGAACAGAATATTAATAAAGTTACGGAAGATGATATTCAATCATTTTGTCAGGACTTTTTAAATCCCGATTTTTACTCAGAAACAGTATTATTACCCTCAGAAAACGAATAAAAAATTATGGTTAGCATAAGTGAATTAAGCAAACATGAAGGACAAACCGTAACTCTAGGAGCTTGGGTTTTCAATCAAAGAGCATCAAAAGGTCTCGTATTTACCATCCTAAGAGACGGTTCAGGAATGTGTCAATGTATAACAGCCGAAGCTGTTGTAAGTGCTGAGGTTTGGGAAATGGTATCTTCATTAACTCAAGAATCCTCTTTATATGTTACGGGAAACGTCTTAAAAGACGAGCGTTCATTAAGCGGATATGAAATTCATATTTCAGATATCAAAATTATTCAAATTGCTGAAAATTACCCCATAACTCCAAAAGAACACGGTGTTGAATTCTTGCAAAATAACAGACACTTGTGGTTGAGAAGTAAGCGTCAGTGGGCAATTATGCGTATTAGAAATGAAATTGTATTTGCCATTCACCGCTTTTTCCAAGAGCGTAATTTTATGCAATTGGATGCCCCAATTTTTACTGGAAATGCAGCAGAGGGAACATCAACATTATTTGAAACTAAATATTTTGATCAACCAGCTTATTTAACTCAATCCGGTCAGTTGTACGCTGAAGCAATGGCATTGGCGCATGGTAAAGTGTACACCTTTGGTCCAACATTCCGTGCTGAAAAAAGCAAAACTCGCCGACATCTTACCGAATTTTGGATGGTAGAACCAGAAATGGCATTTTATGATTTGAATATGAATATGGAACTCGCTGAAGCCATGCTTTGTTTTATAGTCGATTCTGTATTGAGAAATAAATCAGAAGAATTGGAAATCTTAGGTCGTGATAAAGCTAAATTAGAAGCAATTAAGCCTCCATTCCCAAGAGTTTCTTACTCCGATGCCATTGAATTACTTAAAAGTGAGAAAACAAAGGAAATGGTTCGTGAAATGTTAAGTTCTCGACAAGAAGAGTTAAAAGCTCTAACGCAAGAAGAAAAAGACTTGAATGCAGAATTCAATAATGCGAAAAAAGGCAGAAAATTTCAGATTGAAGCCAGAAGAAAAGTAATCTTGGCAAGACTCGCTGAAGTTGAAGAAGATTTAAGAAACATTCCCGTTTGGAAAGAATCCGTTGATAATTTAAAATGGGGAGATGACTTAGGCGGATCAGATGAAACCTTGTTAACCATGCAGTTCGATAAACCTATTTTGGTTCACCGTTACCCAGCTGAAGCGAAAGCGTTTTACATGAAACGGGATCCTGAAAACAACGAAGTAGTACTATGTGTTGATATTTTAGCACCTGAAGGATATGGCGAAATTATCGGAGGTTCACAACGTGAAGACAGTCTTGAAATCTTACAAAATGCGATTAAAAAGCATGATTTAAATGAAGAAGCTTTTTCCTGGTATTTAGATCTTCGTCGTTATGGTTCTGTTCCTCACTCAGGCTTTGGTCTAGGTATTGAACGAACAGTCAGCTGGATTTGTGGCTTGCATCACGTTCGTGAAACCATTCCCTTTGCACGTACAATAGGAAGATTAAATCCTTAATAAAACAGATATTTATATTAAATAAAACTGTAATATTATAACAAGTACTTGGTGATTTTTATAGCTCATCTAATAAATCAAAGAGAAAATGCAGAATAGAAAAAAAACAGGACTTGATGTTTTTGAAGAGTTTTCAAAAGCGCTTAAATTAGGTGCTTATTCGATTTATTATATATGCGGTGAAGAAGTTTTTTTCCATGATAGAGCTCTTAAATTATTAATGAATCTTATTCCACAAGATGTAAGAGACTTTAATTTTGATATGGTTCATGGTCAGGATAGCAACGTTTCACAAGTTATCTCTTTGTGTAAGTCTTACCCAATGATGGCTGAAAAGCGATTGATAATTGTAAGAGATTTTCAAAGCTTAACAAAAGCCACAGGTAATGATGGTTCTTCCTTAAATGATTTTTTACCACTTATAGAAAAACCCAATCCAACAGCAATTGCTGTTTTTATGGATGAGAAGCCTATTCCAAAAACTACTAAAATTGGTAAAAAAATAGCCACTTCTAATCAAGTTGGTTTTTTTGAATTTTCTGTTACACCAGATTATCTAGTTCCTGATTGGGTAACAAACTGGACAAATAAAGAGCATAATTTTGTTATAGAACCACAAGCTGCACAACTACTCGTGCAATTTATAGGTTCAGATTTGTTGTTACTTTCGAATGAAATTGAAAAACTTGTTACGGCTAAATCAAAAGAAGGAGTAATTAATGAAAAAGATATTCGTGATTTAGTAGGTTTTTCAAAAGAATTCACCGTTTTTGAACTAAAAGATTCTATTATTCAAAGACGAACAAACGATGCGATTCAAATCGCCGATCAAATTTTGTCGCAAGGTGACGGAGCTGTAGGGGAGATTTTAAAATCGTTAGGTTATTTCAATTCGATTTATGTGAATATTTGGCAATATTTACGTGCTCAAGCTAAAGGAAATTCACCTGATGAAATAGCAATGGCTCTCGGAATTAATGGGTTTAGATTAGGAATGTTACAAAAAGAAGCGCGTTTATATTCATTGTCTTCTATGCCAGTAATCTTTGAAATTTTATATGACGCAGATAGAGCCATGAAAGGTTTCTCAACTCTAGATGAGCAAAGTATTTTCTTTTTAACAATTCACCGACTTTGTTCGGTTTAGCTTTTAGGGGAATAAATTGGTTAGGTTTTATGCATACTAAAAAAAGATGCAATAACTCATTTATTAAATTAATAAGTAAGGCGATAATTTGTAATCAATTCATTTATTTAGGATATAATTCTAAAACGACTTTTTATTTTAAAATTCTTACATGAGCTTTTATTTCAAGAATAATTCAAAATAGTACACTTCGTGTCCAAAAAATAGTACACTACCTTTTTATAATTGACGAGAAATAGGGGATTCTTGTTGTAATGACCACGCAAAAACACACTTATAAGTAAAGTGTAGAATAAATGAGCTTATGGAATGAAGCTTGTCTATTACTTGGCATAACACAGAACTAAAGGAATTGTTTATGAATGCTCACAAAATTACTCTTGATAATGTCAGAACTCTTGCAGATGAAGATGTAATGGAATTATTGCAAGGCGGCTTTGATCAAGCTTTACAAGTCATCGTTGAACGCTATCAATCTAAAGTTCAGCAGTTTATTTGTCGATACACACACGATATGTTAGACGCAGAAGATTTAGTACAAGAAACTTTTCTAAGAGTTTTTAGAAGCCGACACAGATATGAGCGAATTGCCAAATTTTCAACATGGTTATACACCATCGCATTTAACTTGACTAAAAGTCAATACAAACGCAGTAGCAAAATGTTAACCACATCCATTTTTGCTCAAACAGAAGAAGAACAAGATATTGAACGCGAATTAAAGTCAGATATGATTACTCAAGATAAAAGCCTCGAATTGTCATTTTGTATGAAACATATAGAAAATGCTCTTGAAATGATTCCAGTAGAATTTAAAGATGCGGTAATAATGAGAGACATTAAAAACTTAACCTACGAAGAAATAGTCGAGATTTCAGGTGTTCCAATGGGTACGGTTAAATCTCGAATTAACCGTGGAAGAGCTCGTTTAAAAGTCATTTTAGAAAAGGTAATTCCTCAGGAAACAATTTTTGCCTAATCCTGTTTACTGAAGAAACTCAGTTCACACGTTAGGTAAAATTCATGATTAAAATTGGCATAGACGAAGAAACACATATTCTAATCTGCGATTATGTTGAAGGTAATCTGGACGAGAAGAACAAAAAAAAAATTGAAAAATTAGCAGTCAGAAGTAAATCTATAAGAGATTTAATTGCTGATACACAATATTCTCGCAACATCTTAGTTATGTATGCTAGTAATATAACTTCATAGATATTCCCTAAAAAAACAAACCCTTGTTGGCCTGCAATTGATGACACATTGCAGGCCTTTTTTTGTTAGATATCTTGAGTAGTTGAATTAAACTGAGTTCGGGAAATGAGCTGTTTGAATTCTTGCTCAATATTCTTGCATTTTGCCTCTGCTATGTACAGGTTATTGATGAAGTGGCTGATTCGGATAGTTTACAGCTCTCATCGTTAATGTATTATATGAACAAATGGAGGGCTAAATTAATAGCATTCAGTACTAAAAACTTTAGATTAAATGACTAGAGGATAGTAATTTAGTACGCATAAAATTTTAGTCAATTTTCGCCAAAAGGGTCGTAAAATTAAAAATGAATGATTCCTATCTAAATTTTTTACAAATTAAGAAATCACCTCAAAAATCTTGTAAGTAAGCGACAGGAAAATAATCAATACATAAGTAATTGATTTAATTTATCTTCTAATCTGCTAGATGCTAAGAAATCTGCTTCTAAAATCGTATTTGTTGGAATTGGGGTCGGCATTGATGAACAAGTCATAACCGGTGCATCTAATAACTCAAAACAATATTCACTAATATGACGAGAAATTTCACTCATAGGTCCTAATAAGCCACCATGTTCTTCAAGTAATAAAACTTTACCTGTTTTTTTAACAATGTCTTTAATACCATTGTAGTCAATAGGTGATAAGCTTCTTAAATCAAGAATCGCAATGTCATTGTAATCGGGATTGTTTTTTACCAAATCATTTGCCCAATGAACGCCCATTCCAAATGTTATAATTACAGCTCTAGTACCATCATGAATCAGCTTGGATTTCGAATAGTCGATAAGTTGAGCTTTCTCTGAAACCGTTTCTTTTAAACTTCTATACAATTTTTTATGTTCAAATAGTAAAACTGGATTCGGATCTTGAATGGCTGTGTAGAGCATATCTTGTGCATCTTGAACCGAAGAAGGAACGATAACTTTTAAGCCAGGATGTTGCATAAACCAAGCTTCTGGGCTTTGTGAATGAAAAGGCCCCGCACCAACTCCTGCACCGTGAGGAGCTCGAATGGTAACGTTTATTGGCCCACTCCAACGGTAATACGATTTAGCTAAATTGTTCACAATTTGATTGAATGCAACGGTGATAAAATCAGCAAATTGCATTTCTACAATGGGTTTAAAGCCTGCAAGTGCTAAACCATAAGCTGCGCCAACAATACCTGATTCAATTATGGGAGTGTTTCTAATTCTTTCTTTACCAAATTCTTCAAGAAAACCTTGTGATAGTTTAAAAACACCACCGTAAGCTGCAATATCTTGCCCCATCATTAAAACAGATTCATCTTCAGTAAAAGCTTGTTTTAAACCAGCAGAAAGTGCATCTACAAAACGTCTTTCAATTAAGTTTTCTGTTATTTGTTGCTTTGCAAATACATGTTTGAATGGTGCAAGAACCTCATTCTCAACACTAATTGAATCTGTAGTAGGCAATGGACAAGCTAATGCTTTCTCGATATGAGAATCTATTTCTTTAGATTGTGACTTCTTAATTTTATTTAATTCTTCTTGAGTAAAATCAAAATCAGAAAGCAAGAGTTTTTCAAACTGAAAAATGGGGTCTTTAGTCTTCCAAAATGCTACCAATTCTTTTGGTACATAAGCCATTCCTGAGGCTTCTTCGTGTCCACGCATTCTAAATGTTTTCATTTCAACAAGAATTGGATTTTGAGTCTCGATTACTTTCTTACGAATCTCTTTCATTCTGTGATGAACTTCCAAAATAGAATTACCATCAAGTTGAACAGCTTCTATTCCGTAACCAATTCCTTTATCAGCTAAATGTAAACAAGCAAATTGGTCTGTACTTGGTGTTGATAAACCATAACCATTATTTTCGATGATAAAAATGACGGGTAATTTCCAAACCGCAGCAATATTTAATGCTTCATGAAAATCGCCTTCACTTGTAGCGCCATCTCCAGTAAATGCAACGACAACTTGTTTCTCCTTTCTCAATTTATTCGCTAAAGCTAATCCGTCTGCAACGGGTAACATTGCGCCTAAGTGTGAAATCATTCCAATAATATGATATTCCATGGCGCCAAAGTGAAAAGAGCGTTCTCGGCCACGAGTAAATCCATCACGTTTCCCAAAAAGTTGACAAAATAGCTTGTAGAAATCGACTTTTCGACTTGTAAACACTCCTAAATTCCTGTGCATGGGTAAAATATAATCTTTATCGGAAAGCGCTTTTACAACTCCAACTGAAATAGCTTCTTGTCCTATACCACTAAACCATTTTGATATTTTGTTCTGTCGAAGTAGCTTTAACATACGCTCTTCAATGATTCTAGGTGTAATTAAGTCAGAATAGATAGAATATAAATCCTCTTTATGATAAAAATCTCTAAAAGCGATACTCATTTATTTCAAAATTGATTATTTTAGCTTGCTATGCAGAAGAATTGTGCATAACTGAACAGGTCAAAATTACCTAGATTCAAGCACAAATTGTACAGCAAAAAATAAAACCAAAACAAAAAAACAATAAATTTATGCGCTGAAGTACGCAGAAGTAACCAAATAATTAAGACAGGTAAGGTTTATAAATAAATGAAAGCACTTGGAAGACAAATTCTGGTCGAATTTTACGATTGTGACGCTAAGGCGATTGACGATGTTGATCATGTTGAGCGTGTCCTCCTAGATGGAACTAAAGAAGCGAAAGCAACCATCATTTCTCATAATTTTCACAAGTTCAGTCCGCATGGAGTTAGTGGAACGGTTGTTATTGCGGAGTCACACGTTGCAATTCACACTTGGCCAGAATATGGTTATGCTGCAGTAGATATTTTCACTTGTGGAGAAACTATTGATCCTTGGGTCATTCAAGAATACTTGAAGGAGCATTTTAATTCTCAAAAAGTATCTAGTATGGAGCTAAAAAGAGGTCTATTCAAAGTTGGACCAGGCGAGGAGTTGTTGTTTAAACCAAAAGACGCTGCCGCTATAAGTTTTTATAAATAAATTTCGTACAGATTATTCAATCTGTAACACCTAAACAGGTTTTTATCGCTGATAAACCTTACCTGGTGTACTATATGGTTACTTAAAAAAAGTGACTTTAAGCGTTGAACCGATTCAGGTTTTAAAACACTCTGCTAAACAGAGTGTTTTTTTTATTTCATAAGAATGTGATGTTGAATCATACAAATTAATTAAAAAGCAAAAAAATGGGCTTTCAATACAACGAATATTATAACGAACAAAGTGGTTTAACCATTGGTATTAAACGCGTTTTGTTTTCTGAGCAAACTCCTTATCAATCTGTAGAAGTTTTTGAAACAGATACTTGGGGCAATTTTATGACGATAGATGGAATGGCCATGTTGTCTGAGAAAGATGAGTTTGTTTATCATGAAATGATTACTCATCCAGCACTATTTGCTCACCCAAATCCGAAAAGAGTATTAATTATCGGCGGTGGAGATGGAGGAACAGCTCGTGAAGTGCTCAAACATCGCTCTGTTGAGCATGTAGATCTGGTAGAAATAGATGAAGCGGTAGTTCGTGCTTCTAAATTGTTTATGCCACATGTTGGCGATTTTGACAATCCAAAGCTTCATGTTTTATATGAAGATGGAATTACTTTCATGAAAAATGTAACGAATCCTTATGACGTTATCATAATTGATGGTTCAGATCCGGTTGGACCAGCAGAAGGCTTATTCAAAAAACAATTTTATATTGATTGCCACAATGCTCTTTCCGATAATGGTGTACTTACGGCTCAATCAGAATCGCCATTTGTTGAAAAATACCATGACAGTATTCGTTCAATTATTAAAGCAACAAGCGAAACGTTTTCAGTTGCTAAGCTTTACACTGCTTTTATTCCATTGTATCCTACTGGATTTTGGTGTTTAACTTTTGCTTCAAAAGGAATCGATCCACATTCAGAAGAAGTTTTGGCTAGAGTTAAAGCTGGTTTAGAAAATTTTGGCGATGGTCTTAAGTATTACAATGAAGATATGCATACAGGCGCATTTGCCTTGCCTAATTTTGTTAAACAAATTTTAAGTAAATAAATCGATTTTAAAAAAATCTTTTTAAGCCACCGCTTTTGGTGGCTTTTTTTTGTCACAATATTTAGCTACTCCATAAACTCGATTTTGTCGTTTTTATACTTCGAAATCGCTAGAAATGGCCAATTTTTTGTAGAAACAACTTTTCAAAGGAAGTTCAATTTTGGTTTTTGATGAAATTCGATTCTCAAACCACAATAAATATCTCATAGTTTCTTTATTCTTTACAAATGAAATATGTCTTCTTCATCTTACCCATTTATTTCGTCTCGTTTAGTCAATCAAACGGGCAAACAAGGTTTGATGATTTAATAAGCTATGAACTTGAAGTTTCTACCTTAATTGATCTTGGATATCTCGAAGCCAACGTTATTCAAACAAGTGATACAGTGTTTATTGAAAAAGGGGATGTATTTACAATAAATTCTGTTCTAATTAGCCCAGATTCACTTGAGCTTGATCGTTTTTATTCAGGTTTTAAAGAACTTATTTGTAGTAAGAGTGCTATTTCTGATTTAATTAAGGTTGTTAGCGATAATCTGATAAAGGAAATGAGATTTATGGCAAGGGTAAATCAAGATTCTATTCACATTAATAAAGAAACAAAAAAAGTTGATATTTATTTAAGTGTCGATAGTTGTGAAATACAAGTAAAACCTATTCTTGATTTTATTGGTTCGAAACGATATTCCGATGATTATATAAAAAAAGTAGCTGGTTTTTCGAACTCAACTTTTAGTCAAAATTTTAGTTCAGATTCTGAACGTTTACGCTTTCGCCTAATAAGATCTGGATTGTTTTCATCTGTTTCAACAGTTGAATTATTTAAGAATGATTCATTAATAAATGCCGTTTTTAGGTTACAAGAACAGAATCCAAATAGATTTGATTTAATAGCAGGGTATATTCCAACAAATGATGGTGGTGGACAATTTGTCGGTTCTATAGATTTTGATTTAGTGAATATGATTCGTGAAGGACAAATTTTGTCCTTTCGGTTTAATCGAATGCAGTCGTTTAGAACTCGTTTAAAAATTGCTGCAAGTCAACATTTTATTGCAAACTCCAACTTCAGCGCAGGACTAGAATTTAATTTATTTCAACGTGATAGTACATTTCAGTCTCAGAATTGGATTATTAAATCTGGCTATGAGCTCAATGCGTTTTCTACTGTTGAAGTTTTTGTAAAACGTGATGAAATTGGAGCTGGTTTAAATGCGACACAATATTACACGGATGGAACAGCTTATTTTTATGGATTTTCTTATTTACTAGATACGACTGATGATTTATTTATACCAACAAAAGGGGTAAAACTCCTGCTAAGTTCTGAAATCGGCGTTAAAAAAAACACTGATTTAGTTGAAGGGACTATTTTTCCGGAAAAAGAGAATAAGCAACGATTTAGTTTAGAATTTGAATGGTTGTATTCTCCAATAAAACGAACTGTACTATCAACAAAAGTTCAAGGGAATTATTTGCTATCAGATTTTTTCCAAGACTCAGATTTATTTCGATTTGGTGGCGCTTCTAGTTTGAGAGGGTTTGGAGAAGAACAGTTTGCATCTTCAAAATCAGCTTGGACAGATTTTGAGTATCGTTTTTTATTAGATCGGACAAGTTATGTGTTTGGATTTTATTCTATTGGAGCTTACGAAATTCCCGAATTAATAAATGATGCAGGAAAAGTGAACTCATTTAGTGAAAAGTTGCAGTCTTTCGGTTTTGGTCTTGCTTATAGAACAAGACTTGGATTATTGTCTTTTACCTACGCTAAATCTCCTCAAGATTCATTTGATAACGCAAAAATTCATTTCGGAATTAAAGGCGGATTATGAGTTATTTGAATTCAAAACAATATTTAGATAGTATTTTAGTTTGTCGGATTAAGTTGATTTATTTTTATGTAAAAAAGACTTCACAAAAAAGTGTACCTTTATTTTAATGAAAAAAATATTTTCCACATTATTAGCTTTACTTTTGTTCATCTCTAATCTTGGATTAGCAATGAACACACACTTTTGTGGTGGAGAAGCGGTGGAAACATCTCTTACACTTGGATTAGATAATCTAGATTGTGGCATGGCTTCGATGGAAGATGCATGCGAGAACAATCAGCACCAAGTTAAATCGGAATCTTGCTGTGAAAATCAGCACCAAGTTCTTCAAATTGATGAAGATTTTGAGTTTAACACTGTTCAAGTCAATTTTAATCCTATTTTCATTACAGCGCTTATTTATTCTTTTGTTCAATCAGTTACTATTTTTGAACAAAAACACATTCAATATATAGGGTATGATCCGCCCATCCCTAATAAAGACGTACAAGTTCTTTACCAAGCCTTTCTAATTTAAGTCGAGTATTCTATTGATTCTCCTAATTATCTGAATTAGGAGCAAATTGGCATTTCCAGCCATTGAACTATTATTTCTGTTCATTTACATCAATTGAATTATGCTCAATATCATCATAAAATATTTTTTAGAAAATAAGTTAGTTACTGTTCTATTACTCTTAACTCTCGTGAGTTGGGGAATTGTAACTGCACCATTTGGTTGGAAAATTGGCTCTTTACCGTCTGATCCTGTACCCGTAGATGCCATTCCTGATATTGGTGAAAATCAACAAATTATTTTTACGCAGTGGGCAGGTCGCTCACCACAAGATATTGAAGATCAAATCTCTTATCCATTAACAACCTATTTATTGGGAATTCCTGGAGTAAAATCAATTCGCAGTTCCTCAATTTTTGGATTCTCTAGTATCTATATCATTTTCTCGGAAGAAATTGAGTTCTATTGGTCACGATCTCGCATTCTCGAAAAGCTAAGTTCTTTACCCTCTGGACTATTACCAGATGGTGTTCAACCAGCTTTAGGACCAGATGCAACAGCTTTAGGCCAAGTGTATTGGTACACCATTGAAGGGCGCGATAAAAATGGAAATCCAACAGGAGGGTGGGATTTACACGAAATCCGATCTGTTCAAGATTTTTACGTTAAGTATGGATTAAATGCAACAGAAGGTGTTTCTGAAGTTGCTTCTATTGGTGGTTTTACCAAAGAATATCAGATTGATGTAAATCCAGATGCATTGAAATCCTACAACATTCCTTTAAATAAAGTGATGCAAGCTGTGCTTAAATCGAATAAAGATGTTGGTGCAAAAACGATTGAAATTAATCAAGTCGAATATTTAATTCGAGGTTTGGGTTACATCAAAAAAGTGGATGACTTAGAAAAAGCCGTCGTTGCCGTTCAGAATAATGTCCCCATTAGAATTAAAGACATCGGAATCGTGAGTCTAGGACCTGCTAACAGACGTGGACTTTTAGATAAAGATGGGGCGGAAGTTGTTGGTGGCGTTATAGTTGCAAGATATGGAGCAAATCCTTTACAGGTAATTAACAATCTTAAAACCAAAATCAAAGAAATTACACCTGGACTTCCAAATAAAATTTTGGCCGATGGAAGAGAAAGCCAACTGACGATTATTCCATTTTATGACCGCTCAGAATTGATTTATGAAACTTTAGGAACATTAGAAGAAGCCTTATTACTAGAAATTCTCATAACTGTTTTGGTAGTGATTGTGATGGTCTATAATCTAAGAGCTTCACTACTTATTTCCAGTTTATTACCCATTGCGGTTCTAATGGTGTTTATTGCTATGCGCTATTTTGAAGTTGATGCGAATATTGTAGCACTATCTGGAATCGCCATTGCCATTGGAACCATGGTTGATTTAGGAATTATTCTTTCCGAAAATATCATTAAACATATTGATGAAGCACCGCCAGAACAAAAACTGATAGACACTATTTATAATGGAGCTTCAGAAGTGTCCACTGCAATTCTTACTGCGGTTTCAACAACTATTGTAAGTTTTATTCCGGTATTTACTATGCAAGCGGCTGAAGGTAAATTGTTTGGACCATTGGCATTTACTAAATCTTTTGCCTTAATAGCGGCTTTAATTGTTTCCCTGTTAATCTTACCAACCTTAGCTCATTGGATTTTTGGGTTCAACATTAAAAACAAGTTCTTAAAAAAATATGGTCATTATGGTTTAGTACTTATTGGAATAATTGGGCTCTTTTATGCTCAATTATGGGCAGGAGTGCTCCTGATACTTTTCGGGATTATTGGAATCATTAAAAAAATTGTTCAGTCGAAATCCAAAACAATAGCGCCTGTATTTAATTTCTTGCTCAATTATGCTGAACTTATTCTAGTTCTGATTGGTGTTGTTTGGTTATTGGCAAAATATTGGTTGCCACTTGGTGCTTCACAATCCTTGTTGGTGAATTTTTTATTTGTTAGTCTTTTAGTCGGTTTTATACTTGGCGGATTCACCCTTTTAGAATATCAGTATAAAAGAATACTGACTTGGTGTTTAGAGAATAAAATCAAGTTTTTGATAATCCCTAGTTTTCTAATTCTTTTTGGAACATCAACTTGGTTGGGATTTACTACCGTTTTTGGGTTTATTTCTGTTGGATTGGATAAAATTGGATTACCTATTAAAGAGACTTCGGTTTGGTCAGGTTTAGAAAAAACTTTTCCAGGAATTAGTAAAGAATTTATGCCATCACTTGACGAAGGAAGTTTTTTATTCATGCCAACATCAATGCCTCATTCTGGACTAGCATTTAATCGAAAAGCTATTGGTCAAATAGACAAGCTTCTAACAAGTATTCCAGAAGTTGAATTAACGGTTGGCAAATTAGGACGAGTGGAATCAGCTCTCGATCCAGCGCCTATTTCGATGTATGAAAATATTATCAACTACAAATCGGAGTATGTTTTAAATAAGAAAGGTCATAAACAACGATTTAAAGTGGATAAAGAAAGCCATTTCATTACCATTAGTGGAGATGTAATTACAAATAACGAAGGACTTCTGAAAGGAATTGAAGCTAATGATCTTATTACGGATGACGATGGCGAGTATTACAGAAACTGGCGAGAACATATAAAATCACCAAATGATATTTGGAACGAAATTATTAAAGTAAGCAAATTGCCTGGACTTACCTCTGCTCCGAAATTACAACCCATTGAAACTCGCTTAGTTATGTTACAAACAGGTATGCGAGCGCCCATGGGAATTAAGGTGTATGGACCTGATCTTAAAACGATTGAGAACTTTGGCTTACAATTAGAAAACGTGTTGAAAGAAGTTCCTTCAGTAATGGCAGAAGCCGTTTTTGCAGATAGAATTGTGGGTAAGCCATACATTCACTTAAATATAAATCGTGATGAAATATCACGCTTTGGTTTAACTATTGAAGATGTGCAACAAACCATAGAAACAGCTATTGCTGGTATGAAAATCACTACAACAGTGGAAGGTCGTGAACGCTTTCCTGTAAGAGTACGATATCCGAGAGAATTAAGGGACAACCCTGAAGCTATGGGCAAAATCCTTGTACCAACACCAACGGGAGCTCAAATTCCCTTAAGACAATTGGTCGATTTTGAATATATAAGAGGACCTCAAGCAATTAAAAGTGAGGAAACTTTCCTAGTTGGTTATGTACTTTTTGATAAACGCGAGGGCTTTTCCGAAGTCACAGTAGTAAATGATGCCCAGCAAATGATTCAAAATAAGATTGATTCAGGAGAACTAATTGTGCCATCAGGTGTGAGTTATAAATTCTCTGGCAGTTATGAAAATCAAGTAAGAGCCGAAAAACGCTTATCGCTGATAGTACCTCTAGTTTTATCTATCGTATTTCTAATTTTATACTTTCAATTCAAATCAATTTCTACCTCTTTAATGGTGTTTACGGGAATAATGATGGCATTTAGTGGTGGATTTATCATGTTGTGGCTTTATAGTCAAACTTGGTTTTTTGATTTCACCATATTTGGTACCAATTTCCGTGACTTATTTCAAATTCATACCGTCAATTTGAGTGTGGCTGTTTGGGTTGGATTTATCGCACTGTTTGGAATTGCCACAGATGATGGAGTTTTAATCGCAACGTATTTGGATCAAAGTTTTTTGAAAAATAAAACAGATAATCTAAAAGGAATACGAGCCGCAACGGTGGAAGCAGGTCAGCGAAGAATAAAACCAGCAATAATGACATCCGCAACTACTATTATCGCGTTGCTACCAATTCTCACATCATCAGGCCGTGGATCTGATATCATGATTCCAATGGCAATACCTGCTTTTGGAGGAATGCTGTTTGCAGCCATTACCTATTTCATCGTTCCTGTGCTTTATTGTTGGAGAGAAGAACGTAATCTATTAAAAGGGCACTCATGAAAAAATACATTCTAATTATTCTCGCACTTTTCAGTTGCTCAGCGTTGGCAAAAACACAATCACTAGACGCTTACTTTACTATTGCAGCTGAAAATAATCCAGGATTGCAAGCTAAATTCAAAAAGTTTGAAGCAGCTATGCAAAAAGTTACTCAAGTAAGTAGCCTTACTGATCCTAGTATATCGATTGGTTATTTCATATCACCAGTAGAAACAAGAGTAGGACCTCAGATAGCAAAGTTTTCATTAACGCAAGTATTTCCATGGTTTGGAACATTAAAAGCTCAAGCTAATGCAGCTACATTATTGGCAGAATCTAACTATCAGGAGTTTCTTGATGCTCGAAATAGATTGTTTTACCAAGTTTCCGCAGCCTATTATCCTATAGTTGAACTACAACGATTTATTGCAATTGAAGAAGAAAACGTTCGAATAGTTTCGTCTTACAAAGAAATAACAACCGTGCAGTTTCAAAATGGAAAAGGAGCATTGGTAGATGTTCTACGAGTAGATATTATGCTTAAGGACGCAACTACGAACCTTTCTATTCTTCAGAAAAAAAGAAAACCACTAGAAACTCGCTTTAACAAGCTTTTAAATCAATCTGCTGATGAACAAATAATTATTCAAGATTCTTTGTTCAGTATCGATTTACCAAAAGATTATAGACGAGATTCATTACTCACCTCAAATCCGATTCTTGAGGAATTGGAATTAAAAATCGAAGCAAGTAAAGCCAATGAAATAGTAGCACTTAAACAAGGTCTTCCCAAAATTGGTGTTGGTTTGGATTATATACTTGTTGGAAAGCGAACAGATATTTCCTTGCCTGAAAATGGTAAAGATGTTTTTATGCCAATGGTAACTGTAATCCTTCCCATTTTCAGGGGAAAATATAAGGCAGCACAAAAAGAAGCTGAACTGATGCAAGAATCGTATTCCCTTCAAAAAGAAGAAGCTTCTAACAGACTAAGTAGTTCTTATGATATGATTTGGTTTGAAATGGAAAAACAAAAGGACTTAATTCAATTATTTGATAATCAAATTGTTCAGACTGAACAATCTTTAAGTCTTTTATTCACATCCTTCAGTAATTCTGGAAAAGATTTTGAAGAAGTGCTTAGGATGCAACAGCAACTATTGAAGTATCAAAAAATGAAGGCTTCTGCATTAACAGAATTTTATATTGCATTAGCAGAATTGAATTACATAACAGGTAAATAAAGAATGGTTAATTCGATTAATAGGACTGTTATAACAGGAAAAAGAGGAAGTTTTGTTTCTGGGCTTCGTTCTGAGAAATACTCTGTTTTTGATCTTTGTTCGAGATTCTGTTCAGAAGGCTTTCGGAGAGCAATGGCGATGCAGCTTAGTACAGAAGCGGTGGGTTTTGATTCTTTGCTTCGTTCTTATAAATACTCAGTTTTTGATTTAAGGCCGAGATTCTGGGTCAAGCCCAGAATGACCATGCAATTTTGTAGAAAAATAATTATTTATTAAAATCAAATTTTAAAAATTCATGAAAAAATTAACCCTAAACAGATACGTGCTTGTTGCCCTAACACTTGTTATTGGTATCCTAATTGGCGTATTCATCAGTTACGATTCAGCACAAGTCAAGAATCATTCTGAAATAGATAATCATAGCAATACAAGTGTAAATCAACAATACACCTGTTCGATGCACCCTCAGATTAGAAAAAATGAGCCGAGTGTTTGTCCTATTTGTGGAATGGATTTGATTCCATTGGAAAGTGATAGCAATGAAATTGACCCAATGTCGGTAAGTATGTCATCAACTGCAATGCAGTTAGCACAGGTACAAACTTGGATGGTAGAGCAGGGCAATATCGATAAATCAATTCGATTAAATGGAAAAGTGCAAGTTGATGAGCGTCTTTTATTTACGCAATCTTCGCATATTCCAGGAAGAGTTGAAAAACTCAGTGTGAACTTTACTGGTGAATTCATTTCGCAAGGGCAAGTAATAGCTTATGTCTATTCTCCCGTTTTAGTCACAGCTCAAGAAGAATTATTTGAAGCTCAAAAAATAAAAGATTCACAACCTGCATTATTTAATGCTACTAAAGAAAAGCTGAAAAATTGGAAACTAACGGATAAGCAAATCGAGGAGATTATTCGTTCAGGAAAAAAAATAGAACAGTTCCCAATTCTCGCCAATGTTACAGGCTATGTGACTAAAAAAATGGTCAATCTTGGTGATTATATTAAACAAGGAGACACCCTTTTCGAAGTAGCTGATTTATCGACTGTTTGGATAGAATTCGATGTGTATGAATCGGATATAATTTGGATAAAAAAAGGCGATTCTGTGCAATACAGGGTTCAATCTTTATCAGGCAAAATGTTTAATGGAAAAATTAGTTACATAGATCCTGTTATCGATCCAAAAACTAGAGTGGCCAAAGCAAGAATTGAAACG
>Ga0210026_1000990_pt1 | contig 29544 bp, 28 predicted proteins | sample CryGeymeta201509_FD_183977 | JGI IMG/M metagenome (GOLD analysis project Ga0210026, IMG submission 183977) | Groundwater microbial communities from Crystal Geyser aquifers in Utah, USA - Crystal Geyser metaG 2015-09 (SPAdes) (version 2) | ecosystem: Environmental > Aquatic > Deep subsurface >...
GTTTCAATTTGATTCATTTTACAAATACCTTATTTAATGATTAAAAAAGCGTTTTCAGGGTTAATAATAGTTTTCTTACCTTTGTAAAACAAGATGTACTACTATTTGGAGATAGCTATTCAAATTACCAGTATTCGCAACGTAATTTGATTTTAGCATTAGATTGAGCTTACTTTATGTTTAAGGAAACTTTCCCATCAGATTATTTTTCACAAGTTCCGAAAGTTGAACTTCATGTTCATTTAGATTGTTCTCTTAGTTATGAGTTCGTTCATAAGTATAGACAGGAATTAAGTGAAAATGACTATAAAAATGAATTTATCGGACCCGCAAAATTTAGAGATTTAGCTCATTTTCTTACCTATACGGGTCAGCAAATTGAATTAATGCAAAATGAACAGCAATTACGTTCATCACTTCAAGATGTAATTCAGCAATTAATTCATGACCATGTTATTTATGCTGAAATCCGTTTTGCGCCACATCTTCATATTCAAAAAGGCTTAACTGCTTTTGATGTAACTTCTATTTTATGCAACGAATTAGAAATACTAAACCATCAACTAGGTATTCAATTTGGTTTAATTCTATGCACTTTACGACATTTTGATTCTTCAAAAAGCATGGAAACTGTTGAATTAGCAAGTCATTTTCAAGGAAAAGGTGTTGTAGGATTTGATATTGCAGGCGATGAAGCAGGATTTAACCTAAAAGAACACAAAGAAGCATTCAAAAAAGCTCATAAAGATCAGATTCCCATAACAGCACATGCAGGCGAAGCTAAAGGAGCTCTCAGTGTTTGGGAAACGTTAGCAGAATTAAAACCTAAGCGAATTGGGCATGGAGTAAAAAGCATTCAAGATTCTGATTTAGTACAAAAACTTAGAAGCGAACATATTCATTTAGAAGTCTGCCCTTCAACCAATATTCAAATTGATGTTTTCCCAACATATTTAACTCACCCTATTGATTCACTAAGAAAAAGCGGAGTGTCTTTAAGTGTGAATACAGACACAAGAACTATTACTGGAATAAATCTGGCAAAAGAATATGCAAAATTGCACCAGTCTTTTGGCTGGGGAATAGAACAGTTCTTTGAGGTAAATAAAAATGCCCTTTTAGCATCATTCACAAATTCTGAGACAAAAAAAACCCTCATCCATAAATTAGAAGAGGGTTATCGTTTTTTTGATAAAAAATAAATCTATTTCTTATTGAGCCATTTTAAGCATTTGCACGACTTCTGTACCTAAGTGCTTAATTAAACTTGTACGGTAAATATTGCTTGATTTAAATCCTGTGCCCACAGAAAAGAATTCATCAAAAAGTGGTTTCCAGTCGCTATCTAATGGTAAAATCATAGCCAATTCTTCGCCTTTTTCTGTTTCAAAATTAATATACTTTACGGGCGATCCTTTTACTTTATAGTCCCAATACAGTGCTATATCTTGGAAGCAAATTGATTTTTTCTCTGCTATAGTACGTTCCATAGCTTCGAAACTTGATGAAGTATATTCAATGACCAATTCAGGAAAATATTTATTTTTTAATTCAAGCATACGCTTATCATGCGTTGTTCCTTTTGGTACAATAGCTTTATACCCTGCTAATTTGGTACTAAACTCTGAAGGATCTGTTACCTCAGGAGCATCAGCATTTGTGACCAATAGGGCAATATTCTTGATAAAAGGTGGTGTAAATTGAACTTCTTTTTTTCTATCTTCTTTTACTGTTACATTACCCAAACCAATAACACCACCAGAACTGTTCTTTACTGATTCATAAAATTGTCTAAAATTTGAACCATCGCCATCAAACTTAACATTAATTTTTACTTTATATGAGTTTTGAACATAATTAACAAAACTGTTTAAAATGTCAATACAAATTCCTTGTAGCTCACCTTTTGCGTCTTTATAAACAAATGCAGGTGCTTCTACATAAGTTATTGTAAGCGTTCCTGAACCCGTACGTTTAACATTTTCCCAAGTATCTCCTGAGAATTTTTGCTGAGAAAAGCTTTTAGAACTCATTGCAAAGAAAATAATAACACAGAAAAAGAATATCTTTTTCATTTGACACGACCTTTCAGACTAATAATTTTTTTAACACAACAATAACTTAACGGTTTTTTTAAATTTCACAAAATTATTAGTGCTATTCTATTGCATTTCTGCGAAAAATGTCTTTTTTTTGAACACATGAAGCATTCCAATCTAGTCGCTGGTTCTACTGTTTTTTCCCGACGTCGTCTTTTTTCTGAAGACGAGTTATAGAATCATGCAAAAAACGATTAATCATTTTATTCAGAGCAGGATTCAGATAGAATACTGCTTTTTTTTTGCGCTTATTTAACATCCATCAACCCTATTAAAATAATCAATGACTATTAAAAAAGTTGCGCTTGCCTATAGTGGCGGTTTAGACACAAGTTTTTGTATTCCATATATATCAAAAACATACCAAGCAGAAGTAATTGCTGTAAATGTTGATTGTACTGGACTAAATGATGAAGCAAAATCTGCACTTAAAGAAAGAGCATTATTACTTGGTGCAAAAGATTGCCTAATTGTTGACGGAACACAAGAATTATATAATGATGTAATTACCTATTTAATTAAAGGAAATGTTTTAAGAGATCGTACTTATCCCCTTTGTGTTGGAGCTGAACGATTTATTCAAGCCAAAAAAGTTGCCGAAATTGCTGAAAGTCTTGGTTGTGACACAGTTGCACATGGCTCAACTGGGGCTGGTAATGATCAAATTCGTTTTGATGCTGCTATTCGTGCACTTGCACCATCGGTTAATGTACTTACTCCCATTCGTGAAAACGGATTTCAACGTGAGCAAATGGCTGAATTACTTCAAAAAGATTTTGGGCTCGAATTTAGCAAAGCTTCTGTTTATTCCATTAATGAAGGTATATGGGGAGTTACCATTGGCGGTGGAAATACAGTTAAAGGTGGAAGCGCTCTTCCTCTTGAGGCATTCCCGAATCTAAAACCTCCACATGAGCTCAACGATGAACCTGAAACAATTTCTATTCAGTTCGAAAACGGGTTACCTGTTGCTTTGAACGGGAAAATCTTTGATAATCCATTTGATTTGTTAATTGAAATCAAACAAATCGGTATAAAACATGGCATTGGTAGAGGTTTACACACTGGTGATACTATTTTAGGTTTTAAAGGTCGAATTGGATTTGAAGCTCCGGTTGCTGCACTTTTGTATTGCGCACATCGCGAATTAGAAAAAATAATTTTGAGCAAACATGAAAGATTATTGAAAGATCAACTATCAGATCAATTGGGTTTGTTATGGCATGAGGCTTTGTATTTCGATCCAGCAGTTAAAGCTATTCAAGCTTTTATTGATACGACACAATTACGAATTCACGGTACAGTGGAATTATATGTTTATCGTGGTAATATTTATCCAATATCTACAGAATCTCAATTTTCTGTTTTAAATAATGGACGTTATCAATATGGAGAAAATGCAGGTTTATGGAGTGGAAACGAAGCAGCAGCATTTAGTAAAATGATTGGTATTTCTACCCAACAATATCAATTACAAGGCAAATAAAATTTATCATGAGTCAAAAACAATACACAATCGGAATTATTGGCGCTAGTGGATACACCGGTTTAGAACTAATTCGCCTTTTACATTATCATCCAAACATAAAAGAAGTAAAGCTTTACGGTAATGAGTCTGCGGGAAAATACATTTCTGATATTTATCCCGGTTTACAAACCGAAAAATTTGATGAAAAGATTTATTCAACGACCGAGGCTTCACTCACTAAAAATGACGTGATATTTTTGGCAGTGAGTCATGGAGCTGCAGCAAGTATTGTTTCTGAATTAGATAAAAAGTCCTTCAAAGGAATCATTATTGACTTAAGTATTGATTTCCGTTGGAGAGAAGGTTTCACTTATGGTTTAGCTGAATGGATGAGTGGTAAAATTAAACATGCAGATAGAATTGCAAATCCTGGTTGTTTTGCAACTGCAATTCAGTTGGGATTATTACCACTACTTTCTAATCAAATTAATGCGCTTTTTCATATTACTGCCATGACGGGTTCAACTGGTTCTGGAGCAGGACTTAAAGCTGGAGTTCAGTTTTCAGAACGTTTTGGAAATGTTAAAGCCTACAAAGTATTACATCATCAACATGAAGTTGAAATTAAAGCAACGGCTAAATCTTTGTATGGAATGGATTTAAGCCTGCAATTTACGCCACTTTCTGGACCATTTACTCGCGGAATTTGGGCTTCTATTTCCTTTTCAGCAGTAAAACCATCGCTTATTACTTTATTTGAGGAAGCGTATTATAATAAACCGTTTATTCGCTTAATTGATGGCGAATTACCAGAACTAAAACACGTAGTTGGAAGTAATTTCACTAATATTGGAGTGATTCAAAAAGGAACATCTGCTGTTGTTGGAGTTGCGATTGATAATTTAACCAAAGGTGCCTCTGGCCAAGCGATTCAAAATATGAATTTGGCTCTTGGACTTGATGAAACTTCTGGCTTACTTTTTCCTGGATATATTCTTTGATGTCGGATTTTAGATGTCGGATGTCGGATGTCGGATGTCGGATGTCGGATGTCGGATGTCGGATGTCGGATGTCGGATGTCGGATGTCGGATGTCGGAATTTTAAATTTTTTCAATATTTATTATGAGTTCTAGCGAAATATTATTTAATCCTGAAGTTCAAACTTATGCTCGATTTCCTATTCATGCCGATCATGGAAAAGGAGTTTTTTTATATGATGAATCAGGTAAAGAATTTATCGATTTATATGGCGGACATTGTGTTACCATTCTTGGTCATTCACCAGCATCTGTTGTAAAAGCTATTTCTGAACAAGCCAATAAGCTCATTTTTTATTCAAATGTTGTTCATTCATCACTTCGTGAAGAAGCTACTGCATTATTGAGTTCACTTGCACCATTTGAAAAATCATCTGTTTTTTATTGCAATTCAGGAACAGAAGCAAACGAAAATGCCATCAAAATAAGTTGGCAAGTTACTGGTAAACATCATTTAATTGCATTTAAAGGAAGTTTTCATGGAAGAACTTTAGCAAGTATTTCAGCAACTGATTCTGCCAAAATGCATAAAAAATTGGCTACTGAAAGACCTATAGTTCATTTTGTTGATGCTAATAATCATGTAGAAATTGAAGAGATTTTTAAAAATTATCCCATAGGTGGAGTTATTTTAGAGCCGATTCAATCCATGAACGGAATGTGGTGTTTCCAAAAAAGTGATTTAGAATTTCTAAGAACAATTTGTACTCAAAACAATGCCTTACTCATTTTCGATGAAGTTCAAACGGGAGTTGGAAGAACGGGTACCTTTTCCTATTCCGAGACCATTGGCGTTTATCCCGATGTAATCACCATGGCAAAAAGTCTTGCTTCTGGAATACCAATTGGAGCTGTTATTATGCCGAATTCCATATCATCTCATATTAAATCGGGTGATTTGGGAACTACTTTTGGCGGTGGAATGATTGCAATGGCTGCGCATAAAGCTACAATTCAAGAAATTATAGATCAGAATTTAATGAATCATGCCATCGATCTTTTTGATTTTGCAACAAAACGTTGTGAAGAAATTGGAATTGGAATTCGAGGCAAAGGCTGTTTAATTGGATTGGTATTTAGTGAAGATACTAAAGAGATTCGGGCTGAACTTATGAAAAAAGGTTATATAACAGGCTCTTCAAATCAAGCCAATGTGATGCGTTTGATGCCACCAATTAATACACCACTTGAAATTTTCGAGCAATTTTTTACTGATTTAGCTTTGATTTTAAAGCCAACAATCGACTAAATTTTAAAACTTAACAATAGATTTTTATCACTACCAGTCTTTACCATGAAACATTTTGTAAATCTATCAGACCTTACATCGGTCGAACTTGATGAAATAATTGAAACCGCAAAAGAATTAAAAGCTTCGGAGTATAAACAGCAAGCAGTAGCCCGGGGTAAAGTTTTAGCTTTACTTTTTTTCGATCCTTCGTTAAGAACACAATCGTCTTTTCAAGTTGCGGCTTGGCAATTAGGGGCTAATGTTTCAGTAATGCAATCTGGCGTGAACACCTGGCATATTGAACATATTCCAATGGCCGTGATGGACGGAATGGCTCAAGAACATATTAAAGATGTAATGAATGTATTAAGCGGCTACGCTGATGCAATTGGAATTCGTCGTTTTGGTTTTGGCGGTTTAAATGATGAACCGTTTATAGATGCTTTTTTTACAGAAGCCCAAAAATATGCAAAAGTACCATTAATCAATTTAGAAAGTTCTGTTTCGCATCCCTGTCAAAGTTTAGCTGATCGATTAACATGGGAAGAAGTACATCCTACAGTAGAAAAACGTACCATAGTTTTACGTTGGGCTTCTCATCCAAAACCACTACCAAGAGCAGTACCGCAATCTTTTGTTGAAATTGGAGTTCGAAGCGGACAAGATGTTCGTGTTGTTTGTCCTCCAGAGTTTAGATTTTCGGCAAAATATGATGCGTATTTTGAAAAATCAGCACGTGAATTTGGCGGCGATTTTTCGTATTCAACAGAAATTCCTGAAAATACGCATATTATCTATGTCAAATCGTGGCACTCATTGCACCATCCTGAGAATCCACATAAAGATTTAGAATTGAGAAATGAGTATTTATCAGATTGGACTGTAAATGAAAAACACTTGAACAATTCGTCAGAAGCTCATCTTATGCACTGTTTACCTGTTCGTAGAAATATAGTTGTGAGTGATGAAGCTCTAGATCATCCAAGATCAGTAATTTATCAGCAAGCAGAAAATAGATTGCATGCTCAAAAAGCTCTTATGATGCATATTTGGGGTCTAATTTAATTGTCGGATGTCGGATGTCGGATGTCGGATGTCGGATGTCGGATGTCGGATGTCGGATGTCGGATGTCGGATGTCGGAGTTTGCTATTTCTTGTTTGTTTTTCCTAATTAAATACTAATTAAAATTTTATCGTTTTTATGTCTTTTACCATTTTAAAACTTAGTGGCTTCGTTTTAGATTCTGAAGAACAACTGGCGTTCATTCCCAAAATGGTAAAAAAATTAGCTTCCGAAACGTCAACTATCATTATTGTTCATGGTGCAGGAAAACAAGTTGATAGCGCGTGTGAAGAACGTTCTATTCCGATTCAGAAAATAGCTGGAAGACGCATTACTTCTGAAGCAATTATGAAATTAATGCTAGAACTTGTTCATGGAAAGCTTAATCGAAACATCGTTCAAAAACTTCTCGAAAACGAATTTTCAACTATTGGGGTGACAAGTTCTGACGCAAAAATGATGCAGTTCGTGAAAAGACCACCGAAATTAATGAATGGTGAACTTATTGATTTTGGTTTTGTTGGTGATTTTGTAAGTGTTCAACCTAAAGCCATTGAAAAACTTTGTGAATTCGGAATTCCTGTAGTTTCATGCATTGGTTTTGATCCGAATTACGGTTGGTTAAATGTAAATGCTGATACTATAACAAAAGAACTCGCAAAAGGAGTGCAAGCGAAGAACGTATTAATGGCTTCAGAAACAGCGGGTGTAAAGAATGCGAATGGAGAATGGATGAAAACCATATCCATCAAAGAAATTGAAACAGGAATTCTCGATGGATGGATTAAAGATGGGATGATTGTAAAATTGGAACAAGCTGTAGAATTAGTAAATCAAGGGATTTTAGTTCAAATAGGGACTATTGAAGGTTTGGTTCAAGGCTATGGGACTTTTGTAATTGCGTGAATAGGTTTTAATTTATTTTAACGAATACTTTTACTTTTAGTAGGTTTTGTCTAAAGTTTTATTTGTACCAAATGTGAAGTTTTCTTTTAAAACCCGAACTCTTTTAGAAATCTAGTTCAGTTTTTATATAATCGGCTCTTAATTTTCAGCTAACTTACCTTTTGGACTTCGTTTATAAACAAACTTAACTGGTTTTTGCAAAAAAAAGGTCAACCCGTGCCACGACAGGAATCGGAGAACCACGAAGTGCTATCTCTGTCAAAATCTTTTTACACCATAAGCAGTAATTTTTTATAGGTTAAGTTCTAAGGCTGAGATGTTGGGTCGGTGCCAGCATAACGAAATGACATATATGATATAATAACAATTATTTGCGAATAGAAAATTGTTTTTATTTATTTTTATTTCAAAATTGAACCTTTGAGTCGTCTCCAAAAAGTCAATTCTTTAGGTTTAAACCCTTCCAAATGCTACGAATTCGACGAATAGTTTGCTAAAAACTACTTTTCGGAGTACGCTCACCTTTTAAAAATTAATAAACTTTACAAAAGGTCTAAGTCCGAATTTGTAATCTATAAAAATAAAATTTTCTCTCCTTGCAGCAATTCAACTACCGAGATTCGTATTAGAGGTATAAGAACAACCTAAAAAGCTTATAATGAAAAAAACATCAGTCTTATTTCTCCTTTTTTTGAGCCTCATTCTCACTCAATGTGATTTATTCAGCAATGACTCAAACGATCCTGATACTCCAAAACAAATAACTCTCAATGATTCCCAAAAAGAATTGTTGGTTCAATCAAATAATTTTGGGATTCAATTATTCAAATCTGTTCCAGTAGATAAAAATCTTATGATATCTCCACTTAGTGCCTCTATTGCATTATCTATGTTACTTAACGGTACCAATGGAGAAACAGCTACACAAATGAAAGACATGCTAGGCTATAGCGGTCAATCGTTTACTACCATTAATAGTAGTTATGAAAATTTGCTTGACCAATTACTCTCAGCTGATTCAAAAGTGAATATCTCTGTTGCTAATGCAATTTTTTATCGAGAATCATTTCCTGTTAAATTAGACTATCTATCAACATTGAAAGACAGTTATAATGCAGAAGTTAAAGGATTAGACTTTGCTAGAGCTGATGCTGTTTCAACGATTAATTCTTGGGCTTCTAAACAGACTAATGGTAAGATCAATAAGGTGATAAATGAAATTAATCAAAGTACTGTTCTTTTTTTAATGAATGCGCTTTACTTCAAAGGAAATTGGTCTAATCAATTTGATAAAGACGATACGAGTGATCAAAACTTCTATTTGAGTAATGGCAATTCGATAAAAACACCTTTTATGCATGGCGATGTTGATCTAATTTTTGCAGAATCTAACGGTTTACGAGCTATAGAGCTTCCTTATGGAAGAAAAAACTTTTCTATGATTTTACTCTTGCCTGATTATTCCATTTCTGAAATTTACGATCGCCTAAGTGCTGAAACTTGGAATACCTTAACTTCACAATTAAGTGAACAAAATTATTGGAGAGAAGCAACCGTAATTCTTCCAAAGTTCACGTTTAGTTATCAAACTTTTTTATCTAATCAATTAAAATCGTTAGGAATGATTGACGCTTTTGATCCAAATCTAGCTGACTTGAGAGGAATAAGTGACAATGGAAATTTATTTGTCTCATTTGTTAAACAAAATACATTTGTTGATGTGAACGAAGAAGGAACAGAAGCCGCTGCGGTAACAACAATTGGAGTCGAATTAACATCAGCTCCTAGTATTGACCATTATGTGTTCGATAAACCTTTTGTATTTATGATTCGTGAGCGTACCACAAATGCGTTTCTTTTCGCTGGAACAGTTCTAAACCCAGCTAATTAATTCTGACATCCTTTTTTTGTTCAGCCTATTTCTAAAATCAATCTTTTCGGTTTATCCAGTTTATTCCTTTTTAAATCTTTTAAAGGACTGATTATTTTAGCGATTTACACTTTTCGTTTTAGGCTGAATACTAATTATTTATAGCTATGAAAATCAATTACTTATTACTACTACTACTACTCTTTCTTCTTATAAATTCTTGTACTAATTATACAGGCAATCCCACATTGTTTACTAATGAATTAAAACAGTTGAATTATGGAACATCATTCGGAATGTGCGTTGGATTTTGTCAAACTTTATATGAAATCACAGACCACCAAATAAGATTAACTAAATCAACATGGTCTTGGCAAGATGTTCCATCAAAATCATGTACTACAGATTTATCTGAATCGGATTTTATAGCAATTTCAAGCATACTTTCGATTTCTGAGATTAAAAAACTACCTCCTATTATTGGTTGCCCCGATTGTGCAGATGGTGGTGCAGAATACATAGAACTCATATTTCTTGATGGATTAAAGCAACGAGTAACATTTGAATACATGCATGAACCAAATCAACTTTCTGAACTAGTTGAACTATTACGCCAAAAAACTGCTGACTTTAAAGAATGTTCTAATTAAACTATAGCTCAATTAAATTTTTTATTACTTAGTGTATACCGAACAGGAACTGCTTAAAGGCTGTAGAAAAGGAAAGCGAAAATTTCAAGAAGAGCTGTATAAACACTACTTTGGATTTGCTATGTCAATTTGCCTTCGTTATGCGCCTGTTCGAGAAGATGCATTAGAAATTTTGAATGATAGTTTTCTTAAAGTTTTCGATAAAATTCATCTATATGATGAAGAAAAGCCATTTAAAAGCTGGTTTCGACGCATTTTAGTAAATACTTCACTTGATTATTACCGATCAAGAAAAAAGTATTTATTTCACATTGAATTAAATGAAGCCGAGTTAGATGCTGAAATACAGTTTAATTGGGAGTCTGATTTGAAAACGGATGTGATACTCAAACTTTTTAAACAATTACCAGATTTGCATCGACACATTTTTAATTTATTTGAATTGGAAGGTTATAGTCATGACGAAATTGCAGGTATGTTGAGTATTTCTCCTGGCACCTCTCGATCTCATTTGAGTCGCGCTAAAAAACGAATTAAAGAAATTTATGCTGAACATCTTAAAATGGAAAAACAATGAAGTTTGACGAATGGTTTGCCAATCAAGTTCGAAAATCGTTCGATTTTTATGAGGAAACACCTGATAGTGAAACGATGCAACAATTTTCTGTTTTACTTAAAAAGCGACAATCCATTTTTTCTCAACCTTTCTATTGGGCTGTAGCTGCTAGTATTGTACTTAGCTTAGGAATCGGTTTTTATTTTACCAAAATGACTCCTTTTTCTGCATCTCAAGACCATGAAGTTGCACAGAATTTGTATGAAAATATTCCAACTAATGAAAAACAGCCTAGTCAATTAACTGACAGTTTAGAAGTTAAAAAAGAAATTCTTTTAGAAATTGAACACACTAAAGTAGAAGACAAACAAGGTCTTGAGTCAATAAATAAAGAAAAAAATGATTCATTCACAGCAAATTCTAAACTAAAAAATACACAGCCAAATTCACCCAATATCGTTTTTTCTAACTATTTGATAGCTGCATATCTATCAATTTCTGTTATTGATTCTTTAAAAACAGTAGAAAAAAATCCAACATCAACAATCGGTTTGCCTAAAATCGATTTTCTGGCAGAACAACAACGTTCAAAAGAGCAGAATGAACCATTTTTACCTAATAATTCACCCATTATTATTAAATCGCAAGAAATCGAACGTAGTATGGATTTAACTATGGGTTTAATGGTAACTTTTACAGATCAAGAGCTTTCTGATGGTCTAGGTTATTCTGTGGGTGCTATGCATTATTGGAGAATTTCTACATCGATTCAGTTGGGAACAGGTGGATATTTATCACAGAACAGTAATTCTTATTCATCAAATAAAGATTTCGGACCTCAAGTTTTATTATCCGATTTTGTAAGTGCAAGTCGACAATCACCTGTAACTGTTTATGAAGAGCAAAAAGTTCAAACAATAGCATTAGAAATTCCCTTAATAGCTCAATATGATTATAGTTCTCAACGAGAAAAAGGCTGGTCTTTAGGATTAGGTATTTCATCTCTATTCTACTTAAAACAGTCATTTTATAATTCTGGCAATTTATACTACGGAACACAGGTTGAAGGAAATAATGGCGTATTTAATACCGTTTTGAACACAGAACCATTTGAAAATGAAGAAAAAGTTCCTGCTTTAGAAAAATCCGACTGGGCTGGGCTCGCTACTATTAGCACGCTTTATCGTATTTCAAAACGCTGGGAAACAGAGGTCTTTTTGAAGTATCCTTTACAGGCTATTACTGCTAAGGATTTAAAACTAAGCTATACTGGTTTTAATCTTCGATATCGTTTTTATACAAAATGAGCTGTTTTTATACTTTAAAATGCCTTTAAATACATTTTAGGGGGATCAATATTTCACCGTAAATGGTTTATAATTGCACTATTGAGCTAAGTGTGAAAAGTAGTTTTTTTTAAGGTATTATTAGTGAGTTAATAAGCTCGGTAAACATGAATACTAGACATGCAAAAAAGTGGAGACTTATTTAATTCATACAGATAAAGCTTCGATGGTTTGTTTTAATAGTGTTCCATAATGAGTTAGGACTTAGACCGTTCAGACTTTGCGGATTGGACTTAACTATTTATGCAATTATTTTTTTATAACCAGCAAAGTAGCCTAGTCTAAAAAATCGATTATGTTGGAATAAACCCATTTAATTTGAATAAATAAGCTGTTAACTTTTTAAATTTACTCTTTACTGACCTACCTACGTATTAATCTCCCAATTCTGAGTATTATATCCAAACAAAAGAATAATTCAAATAGAAAAATTCGCTTTAGCTAAACAAATTCTTTACTAATTCTTTCATATTAGGTTTACTTAATACCTTTTCACAAAAGGATTTGAACACGATTTTTGAACATCACTTGGGTCTTGAGATAACGATATCATATAAATTCCACAAGAAGGATTTATTTTCATCTTTAATATCTTCGAACACATCTAAACATATAATTTCTGGGAAAGATTTTAAGCTATTTTTTATGAAAAATAAGGCTTCTAAGCCAGGACGTGTTATCGAAACAGTATCGGTTCCGCAATTTTTTTTACAACGGTCGGTGTTACAAAATAACTACCTCATTATCAACAACAAGTAATATTTTTTTTGCAAGCCTATTAATGACTCAAATTCGGACTTCGTTTCTAAGCAAACTTCACTGTTTTTTTGCAAAATAAAGGTTTTCCCGTGCCCTGACACGATTCGAAGAACCACAAAGTGCAATCACCGTCCAAAATTTATTTAGGCCATAAGCTAGTTCTTTTGAATAGGTTAAGTTCTTAGACTGAGATGATGGATCAGAGACCAGCATGACGAAATGACGTATGTGAAATAAGAACTATATTTTGCGCATAGTTAATTGTTTTTATTTTTTTTGCAAAATTGAACCTTTTAAAAAATTAATAGACGTTACAAAAGGTACAAGTCCGAATTTGAGTTAAGAGTCCACTCCAAAAAGTCGATTCTTTCGGTTTTCACCCTTCCAAATCCTACGAATTCGACGAATAGTTTGCTAAAAACTACTTTTCGAAGAACACTCAGTTAGTGATTTTGATTTGGGATTCTAACTGTGAAGATACTTCCTTCACCAAAGGTTGAGTTCACACAAATGGAACCATGTAATCTCTCAACCGTTTCTTTTGCAATATATAAACCTAAACCAGAACCTGTTGATTTTTCAGTTGCACGGAAAAACATTTCAAATATCTTGGTTAAGTATTCCTGTTTTATTCCTATTCCATTATCCTTAACATAAATTATTGCTTCATTGGGGTTTTGTTCAATAGTAATAGATATTTCTGATGTTGGTTTTGAGCCATTTAAATATTTAATTGCATTACTAATTAGATTATTCAAGATAATTTTTAATCTTTTTTTGTCCGATTTTATTACTGAATTCCCAATTATAGAAATGGATAATTTCCAAGTAGTCCCCTTATTGAGATAATCTAAACTTTTTATTATTTGATTAATTTCTTCTTCAAAATTTATCTCTTCTGAAACAATAGGTAAATGATGATTTCTTGAATAATCTAAAATTTCAGAGATAAAATCATCTAATTTCTTTACAGATTTTTCCATCATTTGATAGATCTGAATGAACTCAGACTCTTTATCATTAGTCATTGTATCTGCTAAATTTATCAAGCCTAATAAAGATGAAAGTGGCGCTCTTAAATCGTGGGAAGCACTATAGACGAATCTATCGAGTTCAGAATTTCTTTTTCTGAGTTCCATTTCAAATTTTATACGATCAGAAATATCACGACAAATTCCTTCATGATATAAGACATTTCCTTCTTCATCTTTCACATAACGAGCGTTATCTTCAACCCAAATAGTAGTTCCATCTTTTCTAAGTAATCGGTAATTCTCTTCTTGATTAATAAATTCAGCGTTATGTGTTAGTATATCATCTCTTTCGTCGGGTTGAACATAGAGAGTCTTTTTTATATCTACTTGTTTAAGTTCATCAAGATTTTTGTAACCAAGCATTTCAATAAACGCAGGATTTGCATTTATAAATTTACCTTCAGGAACAGATTGATAATAACCGTTTGGCATAGTGTTAAAAAGGTTACGATATTTCTCTTCACTAACTTTTAGTGCTGCTTCATACTGTTTCCTCTCCGTTATATCTCTAACAAATATAGCGATATACTCATAACCTAAATCGACATATTTTGCACTAACTTCAATGTCTATTTTTTTTCCATCTTTTCTTCTATGCTGAGTTTCGAATCGGTCTGATTTAAATTCTATCAGTTTTGCTAAATGGTGCATAACATCTTCTTCTGTCTCATTTGCTTCAATATCAGCTACTGACAGGGTTAATAGCTCCTCTTTTGAATAATTTAACAATCGGCAAAAGGCATCATTCACTTCAATTATTTTTCCGTTTAAATCATGAATCAAAAACCCGTCTATAGAATTTTGCAGAATAGTTTTATAGTGTGTTGTAATTTTATTGGTTTCGGTCACATCATTAAAGGTTGCGACTACGGCATTTGGAATGGTCTCATTTTCAGTAAATACAGGCTGTGAATTCACAGAAATCCATATAAGTTGGCCATCATTTTTTCTAACACCCATTAAAACATTTCGTTGAGGAATCCCCGTTTTTAAGGTTATCATTGCAGGATTTTGATGTACTGGGAAATCAGAACCATCCTCATGAATTATTTTCCTGGTAGAATCAATAGGAGACTTTCCTAATAACTGATTATTTGTTAATCCTAAAATTTTCTCTGCATTTTGATTCGCAAAAACTATTTCACCCGTTGAAATATGCATAACTAAACCTTCTGCCATGGTATTAATTATACTTTTCAAACGCAGTTGACTTTGCTGAAAGGACTGTTCAGATTTAAAACGTTGCATTTCAGCTGTAATGCGTTCAATAAACAAATTTATAATTCGCTTTATTTGATTTGTAGTGCTGAATGGTTCCTCATTTAATGCGACTATTATTCCTAAAGGATCACCTTCTTTTGACATTATTGGTGAACCTAAATAAGCATTTACTCCCATTTCTTGTAATAAAATATCTTTGGGAAATACATATTGAACACCATCGGGATAAATACAAAGCTCTTTTCCCATTACATTATTACAGGGGGTTCCTTCTAAATCATACGTTAAATCGCCCATTACAGCCCCTTTTGCATACCCTCCTAAAACGGTAACACTATGTTCATTGTAATTTAGTTTGCCTACAAAAACATAATCAATACCTAAAACTAATGAGATTTGAGCAGAAATAGCTTCAAAGAAATCTTTTCCTGAAAGATGTGCGAACTGTGTTGATAATTTTTCAAAAATCTCCTCTGAAATACGAGTTTCTACTTTTTCTTTTACCGAAATCATTAACCACTCTGATTCAGCAATCCAAAAATCTAGATAATACCATGCGTTAGTTGCCTCTGAAAAAATGAGTTGGCTAAAACTTGCAGATTCATTGGTCTCTTCGAAGAACCCAATGGCATTACTAAGTTTTAGTTCTTTATAAAGAGCATTACTTTCGTTCTCGAATGAAAATATACTTTTGAATGATGGATTTATTTTATGAAGTTCAAATCCTTTCATTGTATGATGGCTATCTCTAACTATTCGATAACATGCCAGACCAAAAGGGGCAGAATCCACTAATTTCTCTGCTGATATCATATTTAGATTCGTTTACAGTCTCGATTTCACACCTGAAAGACAATATAATCATTTTTTGCAATCCCTTATTAAATGTTAAATGATTTTAAGATATATTTCTCTCTTTATTAAACAAAAAAGCCGTAGCTACCTTATTTTTACAATAATTCTAATACCTGATTATTTTGATTGCTAAATTTATTCTTGTCACTCAAATTCATTCTCTAACTTTGTAGAGTTTTTTAGTAAATTAATTCGTTAGCAATCCTACGTCTATATACATCTATATGTATATTATTTCTTGAGTTCTTTACATTTTATTGCTTCAATACTTGATATAATAAATCACGTGAGGTTCAAAAAAAGCAGTTGTTTTGTCAGATTTTGATTTAATTTCGAAATAGCACGTTGAGTGCTAAGAATCACATTAGGCAAATCTGTGTATGATTTTTTATACATCTGTAGAATTTAATTTAAAAAATTACCATTATCACCATTTTTTAACTAAAGGTAAATTTCTAAATTTATTCCACTTTTAAAGCTTACTCCGAAAAGTAATTTTCAACAAACTATTCATTGAATACATAGGATTTTGAAGAACTTAAACCGAAAGAATCGACTTTTTGGAGTGCAATCATTTTTGGAAAATTATCTGATAAATGATTGCAAAGCTTTAAAAGAGCCCAACTCTTTTCTTAAATAAATCTCTGTCTTGCACAATACCTCGTTTATTCAATTTCTCCATTATTTTCATAAATACCACGGCTTTAAGATAGGCATCACCTAATGCGGTATGTCTTTTTTCTATTGTAATTCCGAAATTGGAACAAAGTTGATTTAAAAGTAACGATTCTGAATTAGAATTGAGGCGATTCTATAATGAATTGGTATCTAGTAATTTATTTTTGAGTTTAACATTCGGGAAATTCACGATAAATGTTTTGTTTATCACTGCAATATCAAAATGAATATGATGATCAGCATTAGGCTTTGTTCCAATTCTATTGATCAAATTACTGAGCCGATCTTTTTCCTTTTCTGTGGATATTTCTCGATTTAATTCTATAAGAATACTAGATGTGCCATTATATGTCTCACAATAATAGAATTGACTTAAACTTTTATCAATCTGAATTTCATTATTATTTAATTCAAATAAACCTAATGATATTAACTGTGCATCTTTATCTAAACCCAAAGTTTCTGTATCAAGAAGTATAAAGGCACGTTCACTTAATGGAATTTTTTCAGTTAGTTTGAAAGCTAATTGATCAATTCCGTCAACATTTTTCTTTTTAATATTCTATTTGATTTGAAAGAGGAGAATAGGCTTTTCATTGATTAACTTAAATCGGTTTTTAAACGAATTTCGATAATTTCTTGAAGTTCTTTTCGTGGAATAAACGTGTTTTTGAGAATCGACTTTTCAAATTTCCCTTTGTTTTGAATGGGAATATATCATCGAGATGATTCAGAATTTGTGGCGTGATTCACGCTGAAACGCTAAATCGATTCAAATGCTTGAGTTGCATCTTCAAATAATTCGGCATAACGTGGTTCTTTCTTTTTTAGTTCTCAAAATCGTTCTACTGTATTCTGAGTTTCAATTTGATGTTGCAAGGCCAATAATCTAGCTGCGTCAACAAATGGCATTATTACTCTTTTATGATATCAAATTCATGTTCATGGGTTCCTGCCTTTTTCAACTCATTTGTAACCACTAAAGGTTGTATGTCCCTTACATTATCTTCGTTTTTTAGTTTGATGGTGTTTGTGCTGATTCTGCAAAGTTCTTGTACCAAAAAGTCAACTTTGCCTGATCCATTGCAAGCAGGTTGGAAAAATAAACCCGTTTGTGAAGTGGTTCGAGAAACAGAAGCAACTAGAGTGTTGAAATGCACGTTTGCTCCAGGAGTTGGGCATGAAAGACATTATCATAAACCTCATATTGGTTATACGCTTGCAGGAAGTCGATTTAGCATACATGACACTACAGGAACAAGAGAAGTGGATGTGATTACAGGTAGCAGTTTTATTAACGAAGGAATTGTTTGGCACACAGTGTTGAATATTGGCGACAGTACAGCTGTATTTTTAATAATTGAGGCAAAGGATTAAATGGATTAAAATGAATACAAAAAAAGAGCTAAAAAACGAGTACAAACTGTCAAAACCTCAAATGGGAGTTTTTTCTATCAGAAATCTTTAAAACAATAAAGTATTTATTGATCATGGTTTGGATGTTGTGGCTAAATGGAATCGGTAAAAAATAGAACTTAAATTTGGATTCATAAAAATAAAGCACTGCAATCAGATTTGAAAAATTTGGGTGAAGAACAGTTCCGATTCGAAGTTTTATCAACCTTAGAGCATAAAAAAGATGAATTTGTGGACTACCAAAAGTTGTAATTGCTTCAACGCAGAGTATTTGATGAGTTGCATCTTTGGGAAAAAATGAGCTATGAGTCCACTCCAAAAAGTCGATTCTTTTGGCTTACACCCTTCCAAAACCTTCGAATTCGTCGAATAGTTTGCTAAAAACTACTTATCGGAGTACACTCAGCTATTAAATTTTCAGAAAAGCTACATTTTGAGTCCAACTTTCTTTGAAACACAGCTAGACTTTAGAAAATAATTAGAACAAAACCATCAAACTGAAAACGAATTAATTGTGGGATTCTAAAAAGTGTAAAGCGGGAAAGCTAGTATGACATGGTCGCAATCTGTTGATCAAGCTTTGTGTTTTGGCTAGATTGATGGCGTTCGACATGAAATAGATAAAAGATAGATATCACATTCGGTTTACTCCAAAAAGAGAAACAAGCAATTGGAGTACAGTAAATATAAAAAAGATTTAAGTTACTATAAAACAATGACTTATGTTTAATGCTGGAATCGCAATTTTTGAAAAAAGAACAGAATATTGTTCAAGATTATATACGTACGAAAAAAAAGATGGAACCTTATCCAAAGAATTTGAAACGCAATTTAAGGCAAACAAAAGAGCTTGGGAATATTTTCAAAACTTTGCTCCATCGTATAGAAAAATTTCAATAAAATGGATTATAAGTGCAAAAATAGAAGTCACTAGAGTAGAAAGACTAGAAAAAATAATTGAAGAGAGCCAAGCTGAAACGACTAGATGGAAAGAGAATAAATATGTTAAAAAGTGAGTAAAAAAAGGGTTCTGTTTAAAGCTAATTAGAGTGTATTTTTATTGTTTATTGATTGGTTTTTAGTATGTTATAAGAGCATGACGAATCGAAATGAAGGTGAATAAGTATGATATCTTCAATGTAGGCTTATACTTGCGAAAAAGATTTAAGTAATTCTAGCAGTCGATAAAAGACAAACAAATAGGAGTAATAAATGAGTTATCATTTTAGCAAAATAATTAAAGGAAAGAGTTTTAACGATACAATCGAATATGTTACAGCTGCATTAAAAGTAGAAGGATTCGGAGTTCTAACCGAAATAGATATTCAAGCTACCTTAAAGAAAAGAATTAATATTGATATGAAACAGTATAAAATATTGGGAGCTTGTAATCCACAATTTGCGTACAAAGCAATTACTGCGGAAGACAAAATCGGGGTTTTTCTTCCTTGTAATGTGGTTGTTCAAGAACATGAAAACGGGATGATTGAAGTTTCAGCGGTAGATCCGATTGCTTCGATGGTTTCCGTTCAAAATGAAGGGTTAGCTCCAATAGCAGCAGAAGTTCAGCAAAAGATAAAGCGAGTTATTTATAGTCTTTAAATGTAGTACGAATCGTTAGTAGATTTTGGGGATAATTTGAAACGATGAATTTGTCTAGTTCAAACATAAGAGAGAAATTATCTTGCTTAAGTGAAAAATTGCTAAGAGAATAAATTAACAAATGAAAACTGATTAAAAAAGCGCATAAATATGAACATAATTAAAGAATTTAAAGAGTTTGCCATCAAAGGAAATATGTTCGACATGGCAATTGGAATCATAATTGGAACAGGATTTAATAAAATCGTTTCATCTTTAGTTAATGATCTAATTCTTCCAAGCTTGAGTTTACTAATAGGACAAGTGAACTTTCAGAATCTGAGTCTTGTTTTGAGAGATAAACAAGTTGACAGTACGGGAGTCGTAATTCAGGAGTTGGTAGCCATTAAATACGGCAACTTTCTTCAAGTTTTAGTTGATTTTACGATCATTGCACTATCGGCATTTCTTGTAATAAAGCTCTTTAATAGTTTTAGAAAAAAAGCCGAAGATGCGAAGGATGTAACGGTTTCAACGCCAAAAGATATTGAGTTGCTTTCTGAAATTCGGGATTTGTTGAAGGTTAAAGGGTAGAATACCTGTTATTAAATATGTCTTTTATCTAGCGCGAGCGTCCGCTCGTGCTTCCCTGTTAAAAAAATCTACTTTAGAGTCCAAAATGCTTACTTAAACATCTTTTGATATTCAGGTTTTAGCCAAGTTCGAATATCAGCCCAAGGTAAAAAAAGGGAAGTCGGACCTGTTGAATAGGGCGCTACTTCATAATGATTGTACAAAATGGCTATACCATCTTTTTGAAGCGAAAAGTTATTATTTAGCTCAAAATCGCCACTTTCAAACCAAAAACCTTGATCATTTACTGGTTTAGAGTAATCTAGCCCATGAAATTCAAAAAAGTGCAATTTTACATATTCTCTTAAAGGAACCAATCGATCTTCTTCGAATAAATCAGCCCAATTAATTGGTGTGAGTTCTTTCTCTAAAAAAAGACTCACTAAAATGGATTCATAAATGGGGTGTGCGCCACCAGAAAAAGCATCTTTCGTAACGGTGTAGCTCAAAATGCCGTTATTATTATAATCAATATGAGCTGCAAGGTTTAAATACCAATTTTGCCCCATTGACAGATCATTTTCGATTACTTCGTTATAAATCTCTTCTTGTTCAGCAACTAATTTACTTAAAGAAGCGTCATCAGTTTGTGTTTCTGATTTCCAATAGACTAAATCAACAATAATACGTTGTTGAATTCTTGCTAAAGAGTCGTTTTTTAAAACGGGATAATTTATTACAATTTGATTACAGAAAGCTGAATCACAATTTCCGAAAGTGGTATCAATTTCCGAATATTCGTATTCAAGAGGATTATAAATTGGGTGTATTTCAACTTTTGGCTCAACTTTTTTCGTTTTTGAACAGGTTTGCAAGAGGATAGCAATTAACATCAAAAAAATCACCCTAAACGATAGATTGGTTAGTTTTGATGTATTTTTAAGGCTTTTGTATAACTCTAGCAATGTATTCAACATTATTGTTTAAGTAAGTTAAAAAACGAGATTTAGTCACATAAGTGCTATTTTATGTAATCATCATGTGCGAAAGCAAAAAGAACTATTCAATTAGATAATCTGAACGTTAGCGCAATTGAATGTAACGCTTTTTTTAATACGTTCAATTAACAATAAATAATTCAGCTTTCAGTTTTCATTAAATTCATGAGAATGAATTAAAAAGAATATTAATTATCCATTTCGTTTTCAATATCAGCAATAGATTTCGGAACATCAGTGAGGTTTTCATAGCCCGTTTCAGAAATGTGAATATCATCTTCAATCCGAATTCCTCCAAAATGGAGCAACTTTGTTAGTTCAGGAATATTCATGAATTTTTGTTGGGTTGGGTTTTCAAAAGCAGGCAATAACAAAGGTGGAATGAAATACAAGCCTGGTTCTATTGTGATAACCATTCCGGGTTCTAATTCACGGCGAGTACGTAAATATTGAATTCCTGGTCGTTGAATGGGCTCGACACCTTTTTTATACCCACCAACATCGTGAGTATCAATTCCAAGAAAATGTCCGAGTCCGTGTGGAAAAAAGAGAGCAAATAGATTTTGATCCATTAATTCATCGACATCACCATAGAGTAAATTCATATCTATTAAACCTGAAAGAATGGTTCTAGCGGCTAAAAAATGTAAATCTTCTGTCAATACACCAGGTTTTATGGCTTCAATAGTTGCATTATGTGCATCTAAGCAAATTTGATAAATCGAAGCTTGCGTTTCGGTAAACTTTCCGTTAACAGGATAGGTTCTTGTTACATCACCAGCATAACCATTGTATTCTAAGCCTGCATCAACTAAAACGAGTTCTCCGCTTTTTAATTCATCTAGTCGTTCTTGATAATGTAAAACGGCAGAATTTTTTCCTGCTCCATAAATTCCAGAAAAAGCTTGTTGGAAACAATTGTATTTTGCGCCAACTCCTTCAAAAACAGCTTTTAACTGATATTCTTTTAAACCAGCTTTTGCGTAACGCATTACTTCGATATGAGCTTCACTTGTTACTTTGCTGGCAATGCGCATTTGAACCAATTCCCATTCTGTTTTATTGACTCTGCATTCGGTAAGAGCAGGCATTAACGATTCAGAATTTACAGAAAAGCCTAATTTTTTTATTTCTTGAGCTTGAGTTTCGTCCAAACAATAAACTAGATTAGGATTTTTTTTCTTTAGTACAGATTCAATATCGGTATCAAAATAAATGGCATCAGGTTCGTAACGATGTTTGTAGGTTTCTTGAGGAGTAATATAGCCGTTCCAAACAGCATATTTAGTATCACGTTTTGGGGCAAAAAGTAAATATTCACCTGAGGCTAAATCAAGCATACAGGAGAAATCAGGCTCGTGAATTCCAGTTACGTATAAAAAGTTAGATTCTTGGCGAAACGCCATTTCATGATCGGTATTATAACGAAATGCAATAGAAGCGCCTTTAATAAAAATGATACTATTTTCGTGTTTTTCGAATACAGAAAGTAATTTTGAACGATGTAATGAAATCATAATAAAACTAAAATTGAGAGAAAAAATGTTCTTCGTTAAAGCTAATTGTATCTCCGTTTTGTAGAATACGAAGAAACTCATCTTCTAAATGTACTTGTTTTCTACTGCCCATACTATACAGATTTGCACAATTCTTAAAGCCTGAAAGAAGCGCATCTACATCAATAGTAAGAATGGAAGAAATGCTTCCTTTTATTGATTTAAGTGCAATGAGATAGGTTTTCCCTTTTGAATCACTTACTACAGAAAGATGGAATCCATCTTTTTCTTTTAACCAAGACCGATAAAAATGGCTCAAATCTAGTCGGTCTAAAAGGGAAGAAAATGATCTGAAACGAATGGTTTCGGGATCTGACTTTAAAAACCATTCGAATAAAAAAGCCAAAAAAGGTTTTGAACTTTCACGGTCTATCAATTTGCCCAAAAAGCCACGATCAATCCAATAATCAATAGTTAATTGAAATTGTGAATCTGCAAGAAAAGGAAAGGGGATTTGTTCAATTGATCTCCATTGTTCATTTTTTCTGGAAAACCATAATTCCTGAATTCCATTTGTTAGAACAATAGTAGTTGCTTTAATACTCGAATTATATAAACCTGCTTGTAAGGCCGTTGAGTCACTAAGTTTTACAGATGGTGATTTGCATTCAACTAAAATCTCAGCTGTAAAATCAGCATTGTATAAAATGATATCAGAACGAAGTTGTGCGTATTTGTAACTAGTTAGAATTGATTCTTCTGTGCTAATTCGGGTTTTGTTCCAATTTAATGATTGAAGCGCACCTTCAATCCACCTAAGGCGAACAATTTCTTCGGGACGGATAACATAACGTTGCCGATTTAAAGGATTTAACAAATTTTTGGCGTTTTTAGTAAAAACAAGCCTTGGATAGTGATAATTGGCTATACTAAACATGATTTAGTTTATTATATTCTCCTTCTAATATACTTTTACTACAATGTACTTAGTAACAGTTTAATTTATGAAAAGCTGAGCTGTTACAAGAAAGTACAAAAATAAATGTGAAAGTTTATTGTCTATTCAACCTTAATAACGATTAGAATTATGCTGAATCTCGAAGAAAAAGCAAGTGCTTTAGAACATACTAAGTTATTTCGCTATGCTGAAAAATCTGACTTAATCATTTTAGCAGAGCATTTACAAGAAATAACTTTTTATGAAGGTGAAGTTATTTTTTCACAAGGAGGTACAGAAAATTCGGCTTATTTGGTGTTATCTGGAAGAGTAAACATAATAATAGATGACATTTTAATGGCTCATTACGATCATGGACAAATTTTTGGGGAATTATCGATGTTGGATGGAAGCCCTTATACGGCAACCGCAACTGCTGTAACCAAAGTAAATTGTTTAAAAATCTCATCAGAAATTTTATTCCGTTCTTTTCATCAGACAGAAAATTTAGCAATGTCCATAGTAAAATCGATGACTAAACGTCTTAAACGCCATTTGTTAGTGTAGTTTTCTATAAATATAAGTTCAGGAAAAGAAAGAAAACTCCCCCTTTTGCCCAAAAAAGTGGCGAAAAAACACGAAAAAATCATCAAAGGGGGTTGGGGGGGGGATTTCATGAGGAATAGGATTTACTATAATTTTTTGAATCAATGAATTTTGCCTAAGTGGCATCCATATTTCTGAGGTTTGTTAAGCCATTGTTCCAAATTTTGATGTAAAGGGAAATAAATTTAGAATGGGATTGGGCGACTTTTTTATCATTTATTCCTCTGGATTAAACAATTCATAAGCCAGTAAATGCGTACCGGTTTGCACAAAATAACGGTCTGGTCCCATGGCGGAAGTCCAGATGTAACCGCCGTGTTCTGGGCGTTGGAAAAGCACTTGTTTACCTGTTTTGGCATCGTAGATGTAGATTCCATTATTGTGTCCCCAATAGACATATCCGTTTTTGTAGTGGATACGTGTTGCTTCTGCAACGCCAATGTCCTCGCTTTTCCATAAGAGTTGACCTGTGTGTCGGTCTAAAGCGTATAAGAAAGATAAGGCACTTACAAAAATGGTATCTGGGGTGAGAACATGAAAGCCTTAAACTAAGTCTTTATCGATGGTTTTCCAGATTTCTTGGCCTGTTGTGGCGTCTATGGCAATGAAACCGGCATTAGTTAGACCGGAATAAACGATATTGTTCTCGATTTGTGGGTAAAGAATACTAAAATTTCTACCAACGTTGAGTTCATATTCCCAAATCCATTCTTTGGTTGATGGTCTCCAGCGACCCATAACAGCTCTATAGGGGTATGGAGGTTCTTCACTCAAGCTTTGCTCATAAGGGATTAACAAATCGCCATTTTCAAAGACATTTATATTGCGAAATTTAAATGGGAACTTTTGAAGTATTTCAAATTTTCCAGTTAACATATCTACTTTAAACAAATAGCCCCTAACTGTATTGTAATAAGCTGTTATCTCAAATCTTGCACCCATGCTAAGCGTATAAAGATTTAAAGAATCAGGAAATACAGTTGTCCAGTCTTCATCTCCAAGTGCCATATCAAATGCATGAATTTTATACGGTTGTAAACCGATTATAGTATTTTCATTATAAACAAAACGATCGTTTCTTAAGCTAGATGCTGTTCCGCTAATTGTGGTAACCCAAAGTCTAGATCCGTCAAGATTCGAAACTTTGTATAAGGCCAATCCACCGGTAATAAAAACAGCGTTATCAATAATTAACGGTTCAGCTGTTGGTGCAGAACTATACTCTGTAAAGTAACTCCAAAGAAGCATCATTTGAGGCACCTTCTTTTCAGAATTATTTGCTGGAGTATTGCAACTAGTTAAAACGTGAACAAAAAATATTGCAAACCAGATTTTCATATTTAATCTCTAACTTGGAAATCGTTATCTATCCATCTAGCAGTCTCTTCCATCGGCGGAGCTAATTGTCCTTTATTAAACACACCAGGCAAAGTATAAGCCCGTTTGTAGCGTTTAATTTCTAAATGATTATACCCACCTTCAGGAGTATCGTCGGGATAATGGAAGTTTTTTTGTCTGTCATTAGGATTATCACCTTTATTCCAAGTCATGGAATTGAATGTTAAGAAGCAATCCGATTTGGTAGGAATTACATTAATAACTTTTACATATTGGTATTCATATAACTCACCATCAATACAGCGAACATCTGGAGTAAGCATAACTTCACGGCTAGATTCATCACAATAATCATCAATCTTAACGAGTATAGTCGAATAGGATTTACTATAGTTTTTTGAATCAATGATTTTTGCCCAAGTAGCATCCCTATTTCTGAGGCTTGTAAAGCCATTTTTCCAACTAGTTGATATAAAGTGAAATAAATTTAGAATGGAAATGGGCGACTTTTTTATCATTTATTCCTCGGGATTATAGAGTTCATAAGCCAACAAATGCGTGCTTGTTTGCACTAAAAGGCGGTCTTCGGCCATAGTGGATGTCCAGATGTAGCCACCGAATTCGTGGCGTTGGTAGTGAACTTGTTTGCCAGTTTTAGCATCGTAAATAAAAATGCCGTTATTATGGCACCAATAGACGTAACCGTTTTTGTAGTGAATGCGTGTGCTTTCGGAGATGCCCATGGGTTCGGTTTCCCATAGAACTTCTCCTGTATGACGGTCTAAGGCATAGAGAAAGTTTAAAGCACTAGCATAAATCGTATCGGGTGTAAGTACATGGAAGCCTGTAATTAAGCCTGTTTTAATTGTTTTCCAGATTTCCTGACCTGTTGTGGCGTCTATGGCAATGAAACCATAACCTGCTTGACTTGCATAATCTTTAAAACCTGAATAAACGATATTATTATCAATTTGAGGGTAGCGATAAGTAAATGTCCCATTTCCATCAATTCTATATTGCCAAATCCATTCTTTAGTTGAAGGTCTCCAACGTCCCATTACCGCAGTGTAAGTAATTGGTTCTTCACTATGAATGTCTTCATATGGAATGAGTAAATCTCCTTTATCGAATACATTGATATTTCTAACCCTAAAGGGAAACTTAAATAAATTTTTTGTTTCTCCGCTTTTAATATCTAATTCAATAATATACCCATGATCACCAGTAAAAAAAGCTGACTCGTTGAATCTAGCGCCTAAACCGTACTCGTATAAATAAATTGAATCTGGAATATTGATTTCCCATGAAAGTTGACCATTTTGTTTATTGAATGCAACAATATAATTTGGTTTTAGCCCTATAACATTTTCATCATCTTGAATAAAACGAAAATTTAATAAACTTGAAGCTGTTCCATCAGTGGAAGTAAACCAGTTTCTAGATCCATCAATATTAGATACTTTATGCAAACCTAAACCTCCTGTTATATAAACAAAATTGTTATCAAGTAAAGGTTCAGCCAATGGTGCAGAGCTAAATGCTGTGAAATAACTCCAAAGGAGCCCCAAATGGGACTCCTTTGTTTCAGGATTTGAAGGATTAGCTCTATTGCACGAATAAGTAAGAATTAAACAAATAATTGAAATAAATTTCATAAAAACAATTATTTAACTTCATCTCTAATCCAAATAGCTGCTTGCCTCATCGGAGGAGCATAATCACCAACACTAAAAATAATTTTATTATCTTTATCTTTAAGTTCATAATTGCGTTTGTAGCGTTTTAACTCAAAGTGGTTATAGCCGCCTTCGTCTGGAACATCGTCATAGTAGTGATTCTTAGGGTTATCCGTTAATGAACTTCCCGGATCCCAAACACAACTTTCTGGTGTGAGTAAACCATCGTTTTTTGTGACTATTTTGTTATACCATCGTATCACTTGGATTTCATACAAGGTTCCATTAACACAGGTGTAATCATCAGGGTTAACCGATTCTTGAATGGACCAAACTCCACCAGGACCGCCACCTGAGCCGCCATCACAAGTGCCAGAAGGAATTAAGAGTACATCTTCGTAAGGAATGTATTTGTAGGCATCAATAATTTTGCCCCAACGAGTATCAATATTGTCCAACTCGGCGCGGCCTTTTTTCCAACGATCACGTTTTTTTCTAGCACTAGCTGCAGCTTTAAAATTAAATCCACCCCAAGGGGTTTGATAAATAATATTTGTGGCATGCCAAGCATCAGCATTTGTCTTATAAAAATCTCGAATTTTTTTAAAGTTAGAAAGTGTAGCAACTTCAGTAGTATTTAACTCTTCATAAACCTCATTAGCTGCTCGAACAGGAGTAAATTGTTTTTCAGACCCAATTATTGACCTAACATGTGTTGGCTTTAGCGTTTGAGAACTATTTATTTGAAAAATCAAAGATTTTGGATCTGGATTAAAAGCGTCTAACCTTCCAATAACGTCCTTTGCAGGTATGTTTTCAGAAATTGTAGCATATTCATTTAGTTTGTTAAAAACATCGTCCAAAATAGTGGGGGCATTCTCAAGTTGGCTTAATGCATCACCATCAATAAAACTAGTAATAAGCGCAACTGAACTATGTATTACTGTTAATGGGTCTTGAACTAAATTTCTAAATGTGGCAATTTGGGGAGCAACATTAATAAAGCCAGGTTGTCCAGTAATAGATACGTGTGCAGGATTTGCGCCTTGTGAAGGAGTTCCAACAGTGGTTATTGCTTTAATATTAAGTGTATTATATGGAGCAGTAGTTTTTAAATAATGATAAGCGGCTCTTGCAACAATTCCACCTAGACTATGACCGACAATTATCCATTCTCCATTTTTTGCTTTTTCTTGCATCTTAGTACCGATATCATTCATAACTGTATCTTTTCCTAAATCATTGCCCATTTGTGATGCTTGATAAGTAATAGCTACATAATCAGTTATAATACCTTCAGCTTTCCACTGTTGTGGAACTTGAATACTTGGGCCTGTCCAGGAAGAATCACTCCCTTCAAATCCGTAGATAAATATGGCATATTTATTCTGAGCTTGAGTATTGGTTAGCGATAATAGACTTATTAAGACTAAAACACTTAATGATTTAATTGTATTTTTCATATTCAATCTCCTTTCTTACTATTTATTCCAAGTTACATGTATGTTTTTTCGGTTGCGAACGGTTCGGCTTACCATTCCCCATTCTCCGTTTTCGAGGCTTCCAAATTCGCGTGTATCTTCCACACTCATAACAGGATACCCATTTGCAATTTCATACTTAAAGAAGGATTCTTCCACTGGTTTTCCTGCTTCATTAAAACTTCTTGAATAGGTTACTTGATTGTATTTCAAGTTTACAACCTGCTGTACTCTTTCATTACCTTCGATTTCAAAATCGAGTTGAGCCAAATTGGGAGAAAGTGTTTTTAATGTGACATCATTTCCAGCTAAGCTGCTTTGTAACTTGTAAAAACTTCCCGAAAAATCGGTTGAATCAATTGGTGCCAAGGAATCAGGATTTACTTTAAATTGATCTTTTGGGAAATCATAGGAATTCAAAATACTTCCGTCTTTTGCCCAATTAGTCAGCTTTCCATCTTTAAAGGTAGTTTTTACCAATGGATTTGCCCAACGGTCGGAATAAGGCATTTGTGGTTTGGCTTCTTCCATCATTTCAGCTGGCATTCCCATTTCGCCATCTCCATTTAAATAGATTTTTTCGTACGATAAATAACCGTCTTCATCTATTATTTGTGTTTCTTGGATATGGGAATAATCTTCCATAAACCACACATTTTCAGTGTT
>Ga0210026_1000995_pt1 | contig 29455 bp, 24 predicted proteins | sample CryGeymeta201509_FD_183977 | JGI IMG/M metagenome (GOLD analysis project Ga0210026, IMG submission 183977) | Groundwater microbial communities from Crystal Geyser aquifers in Utah, USA - Crystal Geyser metaG 2015-09 (SPAdes) (version 2) | ecosystem: Environmental > Aquatic > Deep subsurface >...
ACCGCCGTAGGCTTTTGCCAATACAGTCGTGATAGCTGCAGTTAAAGTGGTTTTACCGTGGTCAACGTGGCCGATAGTACCTACGTTTACGTGCGGTTTAGTACGTTCAAACTTTGATTTTGCCATTTTACAATTTTCCTAAGTTAAAAGACCGGCCCCTATAAAAATAGATAACCGGACCAGACCTTCATTATTAAGAGTGTCTTGCGTCAATAATAGCTTTCGCTACGTTATTGGGCGCTTCTGCGTAATTAAAAAATTCCATTGAGTATGACGCACGACCCTGAGTAGCAGAACGCAGTGCAGTAGCATAACCAAACATTTCCGACAATGGCACCTTAGCCCGAATTATTTTTATTCCGGCCAAACCATCTTCCATGCCTTCTATCATTCCGCGGCGGCGATTTAAATCACCTACCACATCACCCATCCAATCCTCTGGCGTGGTGACTTCAACCTTCATGGTTGGCTCCAACAATACTGGATTGGCCAAAGCCGCCCCTTTCTTGAAGCCCATCGAAGCGGCGATTTTAAACGCCATTTCCGAAGAGTCAACATCATGGTATGAGCCATCAAATAAAGTAACTTTAACATCAAGTACCGGATAGCCTGCTAACACACCATTTTGCAGTTGTTCTTGTATGCCTTTATCTACCGCAGGAATGTATTCTTTGGGAACAACACCTCCCACTATAGCATTGACAAACTTATAACCAGCGCCTTCTTCTTGAGGTTCGATAGTTAACCAAACGTGGCCATATTGGCCTTTACCACCTGACTGACGCACAAACTTACCTTCGACATCGACTTTTGAACGTATTGTTTCACGGTAGGCTACCTGAGGTTTTCCTACATTACACTCCACGTTAAATTCACGTTTCATGCGATCGACAATAATATCTAAGTGCAACTCACCCATGCCAGATATGATGATCTGACCGGTCTCCTCGTCGGTTTTGACTTTAAAAGATGGGTCTTCTGCCGTTAATTTACTTAAGGCAATCCCCATTTTTTCTTGGTCAGCTTGTGAACGTGCTTCTACGGCAATGGAAATAACCGGTTCGGGAAATTCCATACGTTCAAGGGTAATAATGTGATTGGGATCACACAAGGTATCCCCCGTGGTCACATCTTTTAAGCCGATAGCTGCTGCTATATCGCCTGCACGAACTTCTTTAAGTTCCACACGATCTTTGGCATGCATCTGGACAATACGTCCGAAGCGCTCACGCTTAGCTTTTACTGGGTTATATACCGCGTCGCCGGTGTTTACTACACCTGAATAACAGCGGAAAAACGTCAAGGTGCCAACAAATGGATCACTAGCAATTTTAAACGCTAGGGCCGCAAATGGGGCATCATCGTCAGCGGGTCGTTCTGCTTCGCTCTCGCCTTTATCATCTAATATTCCGCGAATGGCAGGTACATCAGTTGGCGCAGGTAAGTATTCGATAACAGCATCAAGGACGGCTTGGACGCCTTTATTTTTAAAAGCTGAACCACAGGTGGCCAAGACAATCTCGTTTCGCAAGGTGCGTGCACGCAAACCAAACTTGATCTCTTCTTCACTCAGTTCTTCACCGTTAAGGTACTTATCCATTAACTCGTCGGTGGCTTCGGCAGCGGCTTCAACCAACTCGGTTCGCATGCGCTGGGCTTGCTCTAGTTGGTCAGCGGGGATCGCTTCATAGCTGAAACTCATACCTTGATCGGCATCGCTCCAGTTAATGGCTTTCATTTTGATAAGGTCGATCACACCCCTGAAGGTTTCCTCGGCACCGATATTCAGATGAATAGGCACACAATTAGCCCCTAAGCGGGTACGAATTTGCTTAACAACACGCTTGAAATCAGCGCCTGCGCGGTCCATTTTATTGACAAATACAACACGTGGTACGTGGTATTTATTGGCTTGACGCCAGACCGTTTCTGATTGTGGTTCAACGCCAGAAGAGCCGCAAAATACTACAACGGCTCCATCTAGCACACGCAGGGAGCGTTCAACTTCAATGGTGAAGTCAACGTGCCCTGGTGTATCAATAATATTAATGCGGTGCTGCTCGTATTGTTTGTCCATACCTGCCCAGAAGCAGGTAATAGCCGCAGACGTAATCGTAATACCGCGTTCCTGTTCTTGCTCCATCCAGTCCATAGTGGCTGCACCATCGTGCACCTCACCTATTTTGTGGGAGACGCCGGTGTAGAACAATACGCGCTCCGTTGTTGTGGTTTTACCCGCATCAACGTGAGCGACGATACCAATATTTCGATAACGAACAATGGGTGTAACACGAGCCATAGCTTTCTCAGATTACCAACGGTAGTGAGCGAAAGCTTTGTTAGCTTCAGCCATACGGTGCACGTCTTCACGTTTCTTAACCGCAGAGCCTTTATTTTCAGCAGCGTCGAGCATTTCAGCTGCTAGGCGTTGAGCCATTGATTTTTCGCCACGTTTACGAGCAGCGTCTACTAACCAACGCATACCTAGCGCATTGCGACGAACTGGACGAACTTCTACTGGTACTTGGTACGTAGAACCTCCCACACGACGAGATTTAACCTCGACAGTAGGGCGAATGTTGTCTAGTGCATCTTCAAATACGTCTAGCTGTGCTTTGCCAGCTTTTTGCGCAACAATTTCTAACGCGCCGTAAACGATCTTTTCAGCAGTCGATTTTTTGCCATCTAACATGACGACATTCATAAATTTTGCAAGCAATTGCGATCCGAACTTAGGATCAGGTAGGATTTTGCGTTGACCTACAACTCTTCTTCTTGGCATCTTCAATTCTCCGTAGAATTTTCAGGGTTATCCCAAAACTCAATTAATAATTAGTTTGGCCTTACTAACGGAGAACCGTTAAGACTTCGGCCTTTTTGCGCCGTACTTAGAACGGGCTTGTCTACGTTTGGTCACGCCTGCGCAGTCCAATGTTCCGCGCACAGTGTGATAACGCACACCTGGTAAATCTTTAACACGACCACCACGGATAAGAACAACACTGTGCTCTTGTAAGTTGTGACCTTCACCACCGATGTATGAAGACACTTCAAAACCGTTGGTTAAACGAACACGACATACTTTACGTAATGCAGAGTTCGGCTTTTTGGGTGTGGTGGTATATACACGTGTACATACTCCACGACGTTGTGGACAAGCTTGCAAAGCAGCGACGTTGCTCTTCGTCTCTGGTGCTTGGCGTGGCTTGCGCACTAACTGGTTAACTGTTGCCATTAACTAGCTCCTGATTAAAATTACGACTGATTAACCCTTTTACGGGGTATAAAACGCGAAAAATCCGCGCCCTCCTCTAGGCCACCAAGGGTATGCCTAATTTTGGGTCGCAGAAGTCTAATGATCAATGCCTCTACTGTCAAGTAAGATGGCCTTTAAACTGTAGATTAACTGGGTTTAAAGGCCTATTAGAGGCCAACAGTGGCTGATCGATTTTTTTACTCGTCGATGTCCGACGCTTCGTTTACTTCGGCATTCAACGCTTCACTCAAGGCTAATTCAGCGTCTGAAGCAGAAACTGAAGGCTCTTGGTAACGTGCTGCTGCTTTGTTCGCGGCACGTTTTTGATGGTAAGCGAAACCGGTACCAGCAGGGATCAAACGACCAACGATAACGTTTTCTTTCAAACCACGTAACTCATCTTCTTTACCTTGTACGGCGGCTTCAGTAAGAACACGGGTTGTTTCCTGGAACGAAGCAGCTGAGATGAATGACTCAGTAGACAACGACGCTTTGGTGATACCCAATAATTGGATTTCGTAGTTCGCCGGGATCTTGCCTTGTTTTTCCAGTTCGCGGTTAGCAATCTTAACGTTAGAGACTTCGACTTGCTCGCCTTCTAAGAATTGACTATCACCCGCATAGGTAATCATACACTTACGCAACATCTGGCGAATGACCACTTCGATGTGTTTATCGTTAATTTTTACACCTTGTAAGCGATATACTTCTTGTACTTCGTTGACGATGTAGTTCGAAACCGCAGAGATGCCACGTAAACGTAGGATATCGTGAGGAGACTCTGGACCATCAGCGATAACTTCACCTTTCTCAACGTTTTCACCTTCGAACACGTTAAGTTGACGCCATTTCGGGATCATTTCCTCATACGGCTCGCCTTCTTTTGGTGTGATCACTAAGCGCTTTTTGCCCTTAGTTTCTTTACCAAAGCCGATTGTGCCAGACACTTCCGCGAGGATAGCTGGTTCTTTCGGACGACGTGCTTCGAACAAGTCGGCAACCCGTGGAAGACCACCGGTAATGTCGCGTGTTTTTGAGCTTTCTTGTGGAATGCGGGCCAACACGTCACCAGGTTTAGCTGACATACCGTCAGAGGCTTCAATGGTGGTAAAGCTGGGTAAGCGAATTTCTTGTAAACCAAATTCTTCGCTTTCCAAGATAAGCTTAGGTTCTTTAGCGTTAGCTTTGGTTAAGTCATTAACCACGATACGGGTCAAACCAGTTAACTCATCCTGTTGCATTTCGGTGTTACTGTCATCGATGTCAGCAAAGGTAATTTTCGCTGCGCGCTCAGTAACAATTGGATGCGAGTGCGGATCCCAGTTTGCTACGATTTCACCAGAGGTAACTTTGGCGCCATCATTAACGGTTAGAATCGCACCGTAAGGTACTTTATAACGCTCTTTTTCACGACCTTGATCATCAATAATGGTGATCTCAGTAGAACGTGAAACGATCACCACTTTGTCATCGACATTCCGCACAAATTTGGCGTTATGCAGTTTCAGTGTACCGTTAGTTTTTACTTGTGCGCTGTTTTCAGCTGATGCTCTAGATGCCGCACCACCGATGTGGAAGGTACGCATGGTTAACTGTGTACCAGGTTCACCGATTGACTGTGCAGCAATAACGCCAACAGCTTCACCATGACCTACCATGTGACCGCGAGCCAAGTCACGACCATAACATTTAGCACAAACGCCAAAGTCATTTTCACAGGTGATAACCGAGCGCACCATGATCATATCGACCGAGTTCGCTTCGAGCATATCTACTAAGGCTTCATCAAGCAGAACGTTACGTTCTACTAATATTTCAGCGGTACCCGGTTTAACCACGTCTTCTGCCACAGTACGACCCAGTACGCGTTCGCGCAATGGTTCTACCACGTCTCCACCTTCAATTAAAGGTGTCATCTTGACGCCTTCAAAGGTGCCACAGTCGTCGTTGTTAATAACTAAGTCTTGGGCAACGTCAACCAAACGACGAGTTAAGTAACCCGAGTTTGCGGTTTTCAATGCTGTATCGGCCAAACCTTTACGCGCACCGTGAGTAGAAATAAAGTACTGAAGTACGTTCAAACCTTCACGGAAGTTAGCGGTGATAGGCGTTTCGATGATTGAACCGTCTGGTTTAGCCATCAAACCACGCATACCAGCTAACTGACGAATCTGTGCCGCACTACCACGAGCACCAGAGTCAGCCATCATAAACACAGAGTTAAATGAGGCTTGTGATTCCATTTCACCATCGCGATTCATTACTTGCTCAGTAGACAAGTTTGACATCATCGCTTTGGCAACACGTTCGTTGGCATTTGACCAAATATCGATAACTTTGTTGTAGCGCTCACCCGCCGTGACCAAACCAGATTGGAACTGCTCCTGGATTTCACGCACTTCGGCTTCTGCTTCTTCAATGATATCTTTCTTAGCGGCAGGGATAACCATGTCATCAATACCAACTGACGCACCAGCGATCATCGCATAGTGGAAACCGGTATACATGATTTGGTCAGCGGCTATAACAGTGTCTTTCAAACCAAGCGTACGGTAACAAGCGTTCAACAAACGTGAAATCTGCTTTTTACCCATGGCTTGGTTAATCAAATCAAAAGGTAAGCCCTTTGGTAAGATCAACGACAAGATCGCACGCCCAACCGTAGTATCAGTTAAAGTTACTTTTTCTGTTTTGTTGCCCTCTGCGTCTACATCGTATTCAGTGATCCGCACTTTCACTCGAGCATGCAATTCAGCGGCTTCTGTGCGATAGGCTTTTTCAGCTTCATGCGGGCTGGTAAATACCATGCCTTCACCACGACCATTGACTCGGTCACGTGTCATGTAATACAAACCCATAACAACGTCTTGCGAAGGAACGATGATCGGTTCACCGTTAGCAGGAGACAAGATGTTGTTGGTTGACATCATCAAAGCACGGGCTTCAAGCTGGGCTTCGATGGTCAATGGAATGTGTACCGCCATTTGGTCACCGTCGAAGTCGGCGTTGTAAGCCGCACATACGAGAGGGTGTAACTGAATAGCTTTACCTTCAATTAAGGTTGGTTCGAAGGCTTGAATACCTAAACGGTGAAGAGTAGGTGCACGGTTAAGTAATATCGGGTGTTCACGGATTACTTCATCTAATACATCCCATACTTCTGGATCTTCACGTTCAACTAATTTTTTCGCTGCTTTAATGGTGGTCGCTAAACCGCGTCCTTCCAACTTGCCATAGATAAACGGCTTGAATAACTCCAGCGCCATTTTCTTAGGCAAACCACATTGATGTAAACGTAAGGTAGGACCAACGGTGATAACCGAACGGCCAGAGTAGTCAACACGCTTACCCAACAAGTTTTGACGGAAACGACCTTGTTTACCTTTGATCATATCAGCCAAAGATTTCAGAGGACGTTTATTCGAACCAGTAATAGCACGACCGCGACGACCGTTATCTAATAAGGCATCAACCGCTTCTTGTAACATACGCTTTTCGTTACGCACGATGATGTCTGGCGCTGCCAAATCCAACAAACGCTTTAAACGGTTGTTACGGTTGATGACACGACGATATAAGTCGTTCAAATCTGACGTAGCAAAACGGCCACCATCAAGGGGTACCAAAGGACGCAAATCCGGTGGTAACACGGGTAGAACCGTCATGATCATCCACTCTGGTTTGTTGCCAGATTGTTGGAATGACTCAAGCAGTTTCAAACGTTTAGTGATTTTTTTACGCTTGGTTTCAGAATTTACACTAGGTAATTCTTCACGCATCGCTGCCACATCACCATCAACGTTGAGGGCTTTAAGCAATTCAAATACTGCTTCAGCACCCATTTTCGCTTCAAATTCGTCGCCATGCTCTTCAAGGGCATCCAAGTATTCTTCTTCATTGAGCAATTGACCACGCTCAAGTGTTGTCATACCCGGTTCAGACACCACATAAGATTCGAAATACAACACACGTTCAATGTCACGCAATGTCATATCCAACATCAAACCGATACGGGATGGTAGGGATTTTAAGAACCAAATATGGGCAACTGGGCTAGCCAGTTCAATGTGACCCATGCGCTCACGACGCACTTTAGTTAAGGTCACTTCTACGCCACATTTTTCACAAATTACACCACGATGTTTAAGGCGTTTATATTTGCCACATAAACATTCGTAGTCTTTAACTGGACCAAAGATACGCGCACAGAACAAACCATCGCGCTCAGGCTTGAAGGTACGATAGTTGATGGTTTCTGGCTTCTTAACTTCACCAAAAGACCATGAACGGATCATATCAGGCGAGGCAAGGCCAATGCGGATATTGTCGAACTCTTCGGTCTTATTTTGTTGCTTAAGAAACTTTAATAAATCTTTCACATTTCTCTCCCAGCGGAGTCAGTTGCAAAGGTCCGATGTCGGGTACCGCGTACCCAGAACACCGGACAATCCTGTCTATCAGTTCAGTTAGAGCGGTTTATTGCTCTTCTAATTCGATATTGATACCTAGTGAACGGATCTCTTTCAACAATACGTTGAACGACTCCGGCATACCAGGCTCCATGCGATGATCGCCATCCACAATGTTTTTATACATTTTGGTACGACCATTCACGTCATCGGATTTAACCGTTAACATTTCTTGTAAGGTGTAGGCAGCACCATAAGCTTCTAGTGCCCACACTTCCATCTCACCGAAACGCTGACCACCGAATTGTGCTTTACCACCCAGCGGTTGCTGAGTAACCAAGCTATAAGAACCGGTAGAACGGGCGTGCATCTTGTCATCAACTAAGTGGTTTAGTTTCAACATGTACATGTAACCAACTGTCACAGGACGCTCAAATGCGCGACCTGTACGACCGTCAAACAAAGTAATTTGACCGCTTTCAGGTAAATCAGCCAAGGTTAACATGTGTTTGATTTCTGCTTCAGTTGCACCGTCAAATACTGGAGTAGCCATAGGCACACCTTTACGTAAATTGTCGGCTAAACGCAAAATCTCATCATCGCTGAAGCTTGCTAAATCCACTTCTTGGTGCGACTTACCTGCACTGTACACTTCGGTTAAGAAGCTACGTAACTTGGTCATTTGCTCTTGTTCTTTGAGCATGCGATCAATTTTAACGCCAATGCCGTTAGCAGCCATACCTAAGTGAGTTTCCAATACCTGTCCAATGTTCATACGCGATGGTACGCCCAGTGGGTTTAGTACGATGTCTACCGGCGTGCCGTTTTCATCGTAAGGCATATCTTCTACAGGTTTGATGGTTGAAATTACACCCTTGTTACCGTGACGGCCGGCCATTTTATCACCAGGCTGAATGTGACGTTTTACCGCTAAGTAAACTTTCACTATTTTCAGTACGCCTGGTGCTAAATCATCACCTTGGGTGATTTTACGGCGCTTGGCTTCGAACTTAGTATCAAAGTCAGATTTGATTTCAGCATGCTGGTCGGCAATTTGATCCAATTCAGTCTGAACATCATCATCTTTAAGGGTCAGATCAAACCACTTCTCACGGGGCATACTGTCAAGTTTGGCTTGATCGATACCGTTTTTGAGCAGTAAGTTTTTCGCGCGAGCAAAGATACCGTCAGCCAAAATATTGAATTCGTCTGACAAATCTTTTTTCACTTCACGCAATTGCATGTCTTCAATTTCACGCGCACGTTTATCTTTTTCAACACCGTCACGAGTAAATACTTGCACGTCAATGACTGTGCCGTGAACGCTATTGGGTACACGTAAAGAAGTGTCTTTCACGTCAGACGCTTTTTCACCGAAGATAGCACGTAAGAGTTTTTCTTCTGGGGTAAGTTGTGTTTCACCTTTAGGGGTAACTTTACCCACTAAGATGTCGCCACCTTTTACTTCTGCACCGATATAAACCACACCAGACTCATCTAATTTCCCTAACGCAGATTCACCAACGTTTGGAATATCTGCTGAAATTTCTTCTGGCCCAAGCTTGGTATCACGTGCGATACAGCTTAACTCTTGGATATGAATAGACGTAAAACGGTCTTCCATCGCCACACGTTCAGAGATCAAAATCGAATCTTCGAAGTTGTAGCCATTCCAAGGCATGAAGGCAATACGCATGTTTTGACCTAAGGCCAATTCACCTAAGTCGGTGGAGGGACCATCTGCCAATACATCGCCAGCAACAATCGGCTCACCGACGTTACATGTTGGCTTTTGATTGATACAGGTATTTTGGTTAGAACGGGTATATTTGGTTAAGTTGTAGATATCAATGCCCGCTTCACCCGCGGTCATTTCTTCTTCATTCACTTTAATCACGATACGACTTGCGTCTACGTAATCCACCACACCACCACGTTTAGCAACGACGGTTACACCTGAGTCAACTGCAACGGTTTTTTCCATACCGGTACCCACTAATGGCTTTTCAGCGCGTAGTGTAGGCACAGCTTGACGTTGCATGTTTGAACCCATCAAAGCACGGTTTGCATCATCGTGTTCAAGGAAAGGGATAATGCTTGCAGCAACCGATACGATCTGCTGCGGCGACACGTCCATGTAAGTGATTTCGGCACTCGACATTAACGTGGTTTCACCGCGATAACGACATGGGATCAAGTCTTCTGCAAGTTTACCATTTTCGTCCAACACAACGTTGGCCTGAGCGATAGCAAACTGACCTTCTTCGATGGCAGACAAGTAATCGATTTCGTCGGTGACGACGCCATCAATAATTTTCCGATACGGTGTTTCTAAGAAACCGAAATCGTTGGTACGCGCGAAGCTAGCCAAACTGTTGATCAAACCGATGTTTGGTCCTTCTGGCGTTTCAATAGGACAAACCCGACCATAGTGAGTTGGGTGTACGTCACGTACTTCAAAACCAGCACGTTCGCGAGTCAAACCACCTGGGCCTAATGCAGAAATACGACGTTTGTGTGTCACTTCTGATAAGGGGTTGTTTTGATCCATGAATTGTGACAATTGGCTTGAACCAAAAAACTCTTTCACCGCCGCCGAAATAGGCTTCGCGTTGATCAAGTCTTGTGGCATCACGGCATCTAGGTCACCCAAACTCAAGCGCTCTTTAACCGCACGCTCAACACGTACTAGGCCAACGCGGAATTGGTTTTCTGCCATTTCACCCACGGAGCGAATACGGCGGTTACCTAAGTGATCGATATCGTCAACTTCATCTTTACCATCACGGATAGTGATCAATTGTTTGATTACCGCAATGATATCTTCTTTGCTTAATGTGCCTTCACCGGTCAATTCTTCGCGGCCTAAGCGACGATTGAATTTCATGCGGCCCACTGATGACAAGTCATAGCGGTCAGAAGAGAAGAATAAGTTGTTGAATAAGGTCTCTGCCGCATCTTTTGTGGGCGGTTCACCAGGGCGCATCATGCGATAAATTTCAACCAAAGCCTCTAACTTGTTGGTTGAGCTATCGATACGTAAGGTATCAGAGATATAAGCACCGTGATCTAGTTCGTTGATATACAGGGTATCAAAACTCTTAAATCCAGCTGCTTTTAGTGCTTCAAGATTTTCTAAGGTTAGTTCGTCGTTAGCATTAACGATGACTTCACCGGTCTCTTGGTTGACGTAGTTCTTTGCAAAAACACGGCCTACCAAATAAGAAGCAGGCACTTCTAATTCAGTAATTTTAGCTTTTTCTAGAGCGCGGGTATGACGCGCCGAAATACGACGGCCGGCTTCTACTAGAACATTGCCTTTGGCATCAAGAATATCAAATTGTGCCGTTTCACCACGCAAACGATCGGGCACGATGTCTGACAAATACTTGTCGTCAGTAATGCGAACTTGGTTTTTCTCAAAAAATACATCAAGAATTTCTTCAGTTAACATTTCTAATGCACGTAGGATGATCGTCGCTGGCAATTTACGACGACGGTCGATACGCACAAATAAACTATCTTTAGGGTCAAATTCAAAGTCTAACCACGAACCACGGTATGGGATAACGCGAGCGTTATACAACACTTTACCAGATGAGTGAGTTTTACCTTTGTCGTGATCGAAGAACACGCCTGGAGAACGGTGCAATTGCGACACGATAACGCGCTCGGTGCCATTGATAACGAAGGTGCCGTTATCAGTCATGAGTGGAATTTCACCCATGTACACTTCTTGCTCTTTAATATCTTTGACAGTGCCTGGCGCGGCTTCTCTGTCAAATAATACTAAGTGCAACTTAACACGCAGTGGTGCAGAATAGGTTACACCGCGAATTTGACATTCTTTAACGTCAAAAATGGGATCACCTAGACGGTAACTGACATATTGCAATTCAGCGTTACCAGAGTAACTTTTTATTGGGAAAACTGATCGAAATGCTGCTTCCAGTCCATGTTGACCATCTTCATCAAGGTCAATAAACTTCTTAAAAGAATCTAATTGGATTGAAAGTAGATACGGTATTTCCAATACCTGTGGGCGTTTGCCAAAATCCTTACGGATACGTTTCTTTTCGCTATAAGAGTAAACCATGGGTTCCTCAGCCTGCCGATTTTTGACCCAACTTGCCATCTGAGACTTGTCTCACAAAGCAAACTTCCACCATCCTTATTGCTTGTATCCAACGCATTGACCAAATTCATTAAGAGGCTTACTTAACTTATTGGTTTTATTCATGTTTGAATACAATTTGCACTTCAAAACTAGAACCAGTATTAAAGGATGAAAATACCAAATCCTACAGCGCAAAAAGGCTGGTGATTATACAATCACCAGCCTATGCCATTTCAGGCTACTAATCTGGGGTTAAGCAGATTATTTAAGCTCAACAGTTGCACCAGCTTCTTCAAGCTCTTTCTTAAGAGCTTCAGCTTCAGCTTTGGCAATGCCTTCTTTGATAGCTTTAGGAGCAGCTTCAACTAAGTCTTTAGCTTCTTTCAAGCCAAGGCCAGTTGCGCCACGTACTGCTTTGATAACGGCAACTTTATTAGCGCCGAAAGCAGTCATAACTACGTCGAATTCAGTCTGTTCAGCAGCGGCTTCAGCAGCAGCTACAGGAGCAGCAGCAGCTACAGCGGCAGTCGCAGTTACACCGAATTTTTCTTCAGCAGCAGCGATCAATTCAACTAATTCCATTACTGGCATTTCAGCAATAGCGTTCAAGATATCTTCTTTGGTTAGAGCCATTTCTCTAAACTCCTGGGGTTAATGTTAAAATTCAAAATTACAAAGCACCAAATTATTTGGTGTCTTTGATCGCCGCCAATACACGCGCAAACTTGGAAGGCACTTCGTTGATTGTTTGAACGAATTTGCCAACCGGCGCTTTGAAGGTAGCAAGTAATCTTGCCAGTGCTTCGTCGCGAGTCGGTAGAGAAGCAACTGCATCCAGTTTTTCTGGACCCAATAAGCCACTACCAATAGTCAATGCAGTGACTTTAAGTTTGTTGTTAGTTTTTCCAAAGTCTTTGAAAAGACGTGCTGCACCGCCAGGTGCATCTAAGGAAAAGCCATAAATCAACGGACCAACTAAGGCACTGTCGATATCAGCAAACTTACTTTCGGCTAAGGCACGTTTTGCTAGGGTGTTACGGATAACCCGTAAATACACGCCTTGCTCACGAGCTTTAACACGTAAGTCAGTCAGTTCTGCAACTTCCATCCCACGGTATTCAGCGACGGCAACGGATAGAGCTTTAGACGCAACATCGCTTATCTCTGCTACGATCTCTTTCTTTGCTACTAAGCCTAGTGCCACTGAGTTCACCTCTTAAAGTCTGAAAACGTACTTCTTAATCTTGTGAAGTAGCATTTTCAGGATTCACAGATTGATGTCAAATACTTAGATATTATCTGCATATTGACACCGCTCTACGGTGTTCGTTAATCCCAGAGAGTCTGAGTCGAAATCACCGTCTGCGCAGGCTGTGTTTTTAAGTAAACTGTTAATGGAAAAGTTCTCTTACCTCTTTTCCCACTTTACGCCTGCGGTCTTGGACGGGAGCCATGCTTTGCATGCAAAGCAGACTCCAACCCATAACCTTTACAGAGAGACAAATAACCCTGTTATCAGTGTTATCTGTTAATCAAGCCTGCAAGTGGCTTGATTGGTATAATTAACCTTCTTGGCTAGCCGCTAAGCTAGCTTGGTCGATAGCTACACCGGCACCCATCGTGGTGCTCAGGCTAACTTTCTTGATAAACGTACCTTTTGCTGAAGAAGGCTTTGCACGACGCAAGGCTTCTAACAAAGCATTCAAGTTTTCTTGAATTGCTTGTGGTTCAAAGGCAATTTTACCGATACTAGCGTGGATGATACCGTTTTTATCATTGCGGTAGCGTACTTGACCAGCTTTAGCATTTTTAACAGCAGTAACAACGTCAGGTGTTACAGTGCCAGTTTTAGGGTTTGGCATTAAACCGCGTGGGCCTAATATCTGACCTAATTGACCAACAACGCGCATTGCATCTGGAGAAGCAACAACTACGTCAAAGTTCATTTCGCCTTTCTTAACCAATTCAGCTAAGTCTTCCATACCCACGATGTCTGCACCAGCAGCTTTAGCAGCTTCGGCGTTGGCGCCTGAGGTGAAAACAGCAACGCGTACATCTTTACCTGTTCCGTTAGGAAGCACAGTCGCACCACGAACGTTTTGGTCAGATTTACGTGCATCGATACCCAAGTTAACAGATACATCGATACTTTCGGCAAATTTAGCTGTTGCTAATTCTTTCAACAACGCCACAGCGTCAGTGAAGTTATATTCTTTGCGAGCGTCAATTTTGCTACGCACTAAACGCATACGTTTTGATAATTTAGCCATGTCTTATCCCTCTACTACCAGACCCATACTGCGGGCAGAGCCAGCGATGGTATTAACGGCTGCGTCCAAACTGGCCGCAGTAAGATCAGGTTGTTTTGCCTTGGCAATATCTTCCAATTGCGCGCGCGTGACCTTACCCACTTTTTCAGTGTTAGGACGACCTGAACCACTTTTGATACCAGCCGCTTTCTTCAATAAGAAAGAAGCAGGTGGCGTTTTGGTTTCGAAGGTGAATGAACGGTCTTCATAGACTGTAATCACAACAGGAACGGGAGAACCTTTCTCCATTTCGCCTGTTCTGGCGTTAAACGCTTTACAGAATTCCATGATGTTTACACCTTTTTGACCCAATGCAGGACCAACAGGTGGACTTGGGTTAGCAGCACCCGCTGCAACCTGTAGCTTAATTAAGCCAGTGACTTTTTTTGCCATGATAATACTCTCAAATGTGGGTTTAGCGCCTCGCAATCACTGAGAATGATTGCTCAAACGGCTTCCCGTTCCGTAAAAAGGGCGCAAATTATAGATGAATCAAAATTTGTACACAAGTCTAATTGTTGACTTTTTAAACTTTTATGCTTGGGTTAATTGAATAACGGCTAAATAGTTCAATGCGCTTGCTGATTTCAGATTGAAGCTTCGCTTCAAAAACAACAAAGATGCCTACTAAGCATCTTTGGTTTAATTTTTTCGACGTCATCCATTGCGCTTGATGCCAGTCAAACCATCCTAATATCAAAAGCACATTTGTTGCTCTTTTAAACTAAAAGAGACCGCATGACGCAGTCTCTTCGTGCACATCCTGTGGCAAAGTCCAGCCCGACATCCATGTCGGTCGTGCGAGCAGCGGCAGCAGGCTCCCGAAAAACCTGCTCTTACCCCTTCTCGACTTGTCCAAATTCCAGTTCGACAGGTGTAGAACGACCGAAAATCAATACTGACACCTTCAAGCGGTTTTTCTCGTAATCAACTACTTCAACTACGCCATTAAAATCAGCGAATGGACCTTCGGTAACACGCACCACTTCACCTGGTTCAAACATAGTCTTGGGTTTAGGCTTGTCGTGTGATTCTTCCAAGCGGTTTAAAATAGCATTGGCTTCTTTTTGCGTAATGGGTGCTGGGCGATCTGAAGTACCACCGATGAAACCCAATACTCGAGGAATACTTTTCACTAAGTGCCAAGAGTCTTCGTTCATGTCCATTTGCACGAGTACATAACCAGGGAAGAATTTACGTTCACTCTTACGTTGTTGACCTGAGCGCATTTCCACCACTTCTTCGGTAGGCACTAATATATCGCCAAAGTGCTCTTCCATATTGTGCATTTTTATGTGCTCAACCAGGGTCTTTTTAACTCGGCCTTCGTAGCCAGAAAACGCTTGTACTACGTACCATTTTTTATCTGACATGGCTTATAATCCTAATCCGGTAATCAACGAAACAGCCCAAACAATAATGCCATCCAAACCCCATAACACCAATGCCATAAAGACAGTTGCTGCTAATACGATCATGGTTGTTGTGGTCGTTTCTTGACGTGTAGGCCACACAACTTTGCGCACTTCAGTACGTGAGTCTTTGGCAAAGGTAATAAATGCGCTACCTTTGATGGTTGTTGCAGCAATAAAACCGGCAATCAACACGACTACAACTGCAACCAACGCTCGGTACAATAACGATACGTCATTAAAAATAGTATTGGCTGCCACTACGCCGCCCAACAAACCTAAGGTGACCAACCATTTCATCATATCCAATGGTTTGGAACCGTTTACCGTGTTTTCGCTCATGCTAGACCCTAATTCTCTTGCTAATATCTGGACTTGTCAGTCACCGATTGTTGATACCAGTCACACTGTTTAAAGTGGCAGGGGTGGAGGGATGATCTCAGTTGCATCCTTGCAACTGACCGCAAGCGGCGCTTACGCGGTTCAAATCGTTCCTGACAAATTAGTATTTCAGGCGTCCTGCCTTTCACCCTTTCGGGGCCATGCTCCGCATGTTCTAATTTATTCCAGAAAAATTAGTCAAACCCTTGGGGGTTCTCCCCTCCACCTCTCTACATTAATTTTTTAAATTACAGTCGAAGCTTGCTAAGACTGCATTTTACTGAATGGCAGGGGTGGAGGGATTCGAACCCCCAACCATCGGTTTTGGAGACCGCTGTTCTACCAATTGGAACTACACCCCTAAAATTCTTTCATTGCTCTGTGCCCGGCTAAAGCGCGCACAAACGCTAAATTTTAGTTACACCAGCCTTGGGTAATTTTAGATTTTTCTGGGAAAATTCTGAAACACTAACAAGGAGGGACGCGTATTATACTGATTAGAAATGGTTATACAAGATTTGATCTAGCCCAACAGACAAAGTCCTGTCCAGCGGTCCGAAGTAATGCTGAAATTAGTTGGTCCTGTTAGCGTGAACCGGATTGGCTGCATCAATTGTTGAACTGGCATTGGTTAGCACACCACGAATAGCTTGCTCTATCTCCGTTTTTAAGAACGCGTATTTTGGATGGAGGATATGGTAAGAACTTGTGCGAAATAACTCGTAATAGCGAAAGTCAACGGCGCCAGCTTTTTCAATAAGTTCAGGGGTTAAAATATAGATACCGTAGTCAAATCGTTTCTCCTTAATCAACTGAGGAATAATCGCCAAGTTATTGATGTAATAAAACTGTGCTTGCAGTTCGTCCTGGTACCAAGACTCTAAACCATTGTGACTAGCGTTAGTTGAGGCAATCAATGTTTGATTGTCGCTGATAACACTTTTTTCGCAGGGAATCTGGGGTTGACAAACAAGAATAAAAATCGAGGTGACTAAGGCAGGCTCAATCACCAACAGTCCGGGGTGATTGGCTAACAGTAATTTGCTGAACACCACATCACCGTCAACCAAACCTTTTTCGATGGCACGTAAATTTCTATCAGAGGGCTGCTCTACAAATTGGGTAGAAATACCAATTGAGGCGTAAGCTTCCCTGATAACCGGAATGAGTTGCTCAAGAATAACAGGGTGGTTTACGTAAGAAAACGTCATGCTTTTTGGGCGAGGTATTTGTTGTGCATTGGCGCCAAGCCCAATATGTAGACTCAGTATCACACAACAAAAAATGACAAACTGCTGCAAACGTATCCCCTGTGAAGCTGACAGAAAGAGTGAAAAGTAGTCATCGGCAAGCCACGAACATTACAGACCAAGCAATGTTGGCACTGCCGTCGACAACGTCATTGACTTCTATTTTATGAGCACAGCTTAGCAACTGTGTGGAATATTGAAAGCGAATCTAGTTTACCTGCTACTTCCTGTATTAGCGAAAGCACTTTTGTCTCTTACCAGTGAATTGCCATGCTTCATGCTTCATTCTTCCATCACCGCTAGAATGGGCACGGACAGCTTAAGTTTATCCTACTTTGTGTCTGTGGATGTGTGAAACCTAAACTGACGGAATGTAACATCAGCCTTGCAGCGAGACTTTGCGTAGTGGTGTCGCCATATAGATCACAGCCTAAAATAGGATGTCCGATGGCTTGACTATGGATCCGCAATTGGTGTGTTCTGCCGGTCAAAGGTGTAAAAATAACACGGGTGCAGCGTGGTTTTGGTAGGCGTTGTAAGACCTTAAAGTGGGTCTTTGCCACTTTGCCCAGCTGTTGGCAAATTTTCAGTCTGGGAAAAATACTGGCATCTTTGGCAATGGCCAAGTCAATCACACCCTCCTCTTGGGTTAAGTGCCCGGCTAACATACTCTCGTAATGTTTAACCACCGTTTTGCTTTGAAATTGATGTGTTAGATTAGCATTAACCTCTTTATTTTTCGCCAACACCATCAGCCCAGAAGTGCCGAAGTCTAAGCGATGTGCCAAGGTAATATTGGGGTATTGCTGGGCAAGGCGAAAATGCACAGAGTCTTGATTCTGCGGATTTTTACCCGACAAACTCAATAAACCACTGGGTTTATTAATGGCTAAGATAACGTTGTCTTCATACAAAACTTGAATAGCAGCTGTGCATGGCAGCGCGATGAAATCATCAAAAATAAGCTTATTCAAGATGCTATTCTAGCCCGATAAACCCGCCAGTTTGATGCGACCAAAGCTTGGCGTAAATGCCATTTTGACGCAATAACTGAGCATGCGAGCCCTGCTCGACAATGCGCCCCTCATCAAGCACTAATAATCTGTCCATTTGCGCTATGGTAGATAGTCGATGTGCAATGGCTAACACTGTTTTGTTTTCCACCACTTTATCTAAACACTGCTGAATCGCTGACTCTACCTCAGAGTCCAAAGCAGACGTCGCTTCATCTAAAATCAAAATCGGCGCATCTTTTAACATCACTCTGGCAATGGCAATGCGTTGTCGCTGGCCACCCGACAATTTTACGCCGCGCTCTCCAACATGCGCATCATAACCAACACGGCCATCTGCATCTGAAAGCTGTTGAATAAACTCGTGTGCTTCAGCTTGGCGCGCAGCGTGGATCATATCGTCTTCAGTGGCATCTAAACGGCCATATAAAATATTTTCTCGCACTGAGCGATGCAACAACGAGGTGTCTTGCGTCACCATACTGATGGCAGCACGCAAACTCTCTTGCTTCACATGACTGATATCTTGACCATCAATCAATATCTGCCCACTTTGCACATCGTAAAAGCGTAGCAATAAATTAACCAGACTCGATTTCCCTGCGCCTGAGCGCCCTACCAACCCAACTTTTTCACCCGCTTTGATCACGATATTGAGATCATTAAACACGCGGTTTGCGACTTTATCTGGGCCTTCATAGGCAAAGCACAAATGCTTAAATTCAATTGCCCCCCCTTGCACCTGCAAAGATGGCGCATCCGGATTATCTTGCACAGCAAGGGGTACTGACAAACTGTTGATCCCGTCTTGCACGGTACCGATGTTTTCAAATAAGTTTGATACTTCCCACATGATCCATTGCGACATCCCGTTTAAACGCAAACTCAGGCTGATAGCGATGGCAATATCGCCGGGTGTAATGGCTGCAAGCAACCATAAATAAATCGCTAAACTGCTGATGGAAAATACCAGGAAAGCGTTGTTAAACCACACACAGGCGTTGAGCACCGTAACCAAACGCATCTGCGGATATACGCTTTGTAAAAAGGCAGACATGCCCTCTTTGGCATATTCAGCTTCACGGTTGGTATGAGCAAATAATTTCACAGTGGCAATATTGGTGTAACTATCAACTATCCTGCCTGTCATTAACGAACGAGCGTCTGCCTGTTTTTGTGACACCCGCTTGAGTTTTGGAATAAGCTTGCGCAGGATCAGTAAATAGACACAAAACCATAGCGCTAAAGGTGCTGCCAAGCGCACGTCTGCGCTAAGCACCAAAACCACAATACTAATGAAATAAACGCTGACATAGACAAAAATATCCAGGGTTTTCATTACGGCTTCACGCACTGCCAGTGCCGTTTGCATGACCTTCGTGGCAACTCGCCCAGCAAACTCATTTTGGAAGAAACTCAGGCTTTGGCTAATAACGTAACGATGTGCCTGCCAGCGGATCCGCATGGGGAAATTACCTAACAATGCCTGATGCGTGAACAAAGACTGGATCACCACCAAACTCGGCAAAACCAAAAGTATCAGCACCCCCATCCAAATCAAACGTGATAATTCTTGCTCAACAAAGGTGGCACGATCTCGTTCGGCCAGCCAGTCAACTAATTGGCCTAAAAAACCAAAAATCGACACTTCTAACATCGCTATAGTGGCGGCCAGTGCAGATACCGATAAGATGACAAGCCACATGCCTTGAGAATAGTAGCGGCAAAATGCTAACAAGGTGGTGGGTGGTTGTTCAGGTGTGTAGCTTGGAAACGGTTGCGTTAAACGTTCAAAAAATCCAAACATCAGTTTTGCACTTTTAGTATATCGGGATAACCCAGTTCGATGAGAGCCTTTGCTACCTTACCGTAATGTTGCGCTTGCCACTGTGCAAGATCCATCGCGGCATCGGCATCGGTGCGGGCTTTGGCTAAGGCATAGACTTTTTCTGCTTGCTCTAGGGGCACAATGGCAATGCCTTCTTCGTCAGCAATCACAATATCACCAGCGGCAATACTCACTCCGCCACATTGGATCGTTTGATTAAAAGGTGAAAAATGCTTTTTCCCGCCGGGCTTGGGCATAACACCACGGGCAAACACCGGAAAACCAAGAGCTCTGACTTCAGCCAAATCCCTGATTACACCGTCGATAACAAAGCCTTGAATGCCACGTTGCTGAGCGATGGCGCACACATTACCGCCTGCAACCGCATACTCAGCGTCAGCTTCAACCACAATGATGTCACCAGACTTAGCGGCATATATCGCCGCATGCAAACTCAAATGATCACCCTTTGCACATTTCACGGTAAAAGCAGGGCCAGCGATGCGCGGAACCGTGCCCCACAGAGGCTTGATGGCGTAATCAATAAATTGTTCACGGCCTAATCCTTCGGCGTACTCACAGGGCGATATAGCGGCAAACAACGAGAGGTCTAACATCCTTTCTCCAAGGGAAATTTTTCTTTGTTATCAACCCATCGCCACGCAAAGTGATGATGGGTCAACATTGATTAACTGATTGTTTTAACTGGCAAACTTTTCGATAAACTTCATTAACCAGAATACACAAATGCCCACTTGCACTAGAAAAAATGCGAAGCGGATCTGTACCGCTAATACACTGGTTGAAATTAAATGTGTGATAGATTGCCCCATGCGTGCCAATAATAAAATATAGGCCAGTCCATTGGTAATGGCTGCAGAATCAGTAGCTAAGGCCACAAGTAACAAACCACCAATAAAAGCAAAACTCTCAACACAGTTAGCCTGAGCACGAGTCAAGCGCTCACCAAAGGGTGGTGAATCAGAACCGTCGGCCTTAAAACCATTAGGTTTTCTAGACTTACCCATTACTAATGCCGTGCGGTAAATGGCCAAAAAAATCAGCAAAGCCAACAACCACCCTATATAACCTAACAACACCAAAATCGTCGCGTTCATCCCACACTTCTCCGTGCATCTTAGAATATTGTTACGGTAGCAGACTGCCCCTCGCTAAGTCTATTACTGGCTTGGGTAAACCATAAAATTCTCTGCGCCTTGGCAGTAAATAGCACTATGCTTATTGCCACGTCACAAACTGAAACAAGTGAGAACAATCATGAAAAAATTATCCACCAGCTTATGTCTCTTGATGTTGTGTAGTCCTGTTTGGGCCAATTCAGGTGCAGCCCTCACAAACAGTGAAATAAGCCAAGTGTTAACACATATAGATAGGCCCAAAGCGGATTTGGCGCGCGACGCCGCTCGCCATCCAGATAAGATATTGGCTTTTAGTGGGGTCGCCAAAGGCGATACCGTGCTGGATTTATTTGCTGGCGGCGGCTGGTACAGTGAATTGTTTGCCCATGCCGTGGGGGCAAAGGGGAAAGTGTACTTGCAAAATGACGAAGTAATTTGGCGCTTTGCCGAACAAGACGCCATCGCTCGCACCGCCAATAATCGCCTCCCCAATGTGATACGTTTAGACAAGATTGCCATTGCTGACATCGACGTGCCTGCTGGTTCTGTCGATATAGCCTTTATGGCGCTGAATTACCATGATCTGTTTTTTACTCAGATGATTAGGGACGGTAAAACGGTGGTATTGCGCGAACAAGTTGTTGACTATCGTGCTGCCCTTGCCACCATCAAATCAGCACTGAATGACGATGGTGTATTGATCATTATCGACCACTTTGGCGCGCCGGGTTCTGGTTACGAGGCTCCCAACAGCGTGCACCGTATCGACCCGGCGATAGTTAAATATCAACTTGAGCAGGCTGGTTTTAGTTTGGCCGAAGAAGCAATGTACTTGCGCAATGCCCAAGATGATTACAGTAAATCTGTTTTTGACCCCAGCGTGCGTGGCAATACCGACCGGTTTGTGTATAAATTTGTCAAGAAATAGCGCAGTAAGGTGTGGCAAAAAAACCAACCTTGGTGTGCACCAAGGTTTTTTCAACGCTATATAAAAAGTCTGCAGGAATATGGCGTAGCAACGCGCTTAAACACTGTTTAGTCCACACTTTTGTGTGCTAGTTTGTGCGCCCCTTGCTCCCAATTTTGCCCATCAAATTCGATGATTTTGACTGAGTTAGGTTTGCTGTCTAAGCAGTTTACATTGATATCAATACCATCTGGATTGGAGCGGGGTGTATAAAAAGGTTTCATCCCACAAACCTTGCAATACGTGTGTTTTGCCACCCCTGTGTTAAAGGTGTAGGTGGTCAAAGATTCCTTGCCGCTGAGCAAGGTAAATTTGCTCAGGGGAACGATTAAATGTAAAAAACCAGCCTTACTGCAAATGGAACAATTGCAGTAATCTACTTCCAAATCAGCGGGGGCTTCCACTGCAAATGTCACGGCTTTGCAATGACAACTACCCAAATATTTCATGCTTTTGCCCTCTTCGCTGCTCGTATCTAAACTAATTTACGTGCTTTAAACTTACGGCCTTTTAATTTGCCTTCGTTAAATTGTTTTAAGCTACGTTTGACACTGCGGGTTTTGATCGCCACGTAAGTATGAGTGGCCGTGACATTGATTTTCCCCACATCATCAATGGGCACATCAGCGTCTTTGATCAAAGCACCGAGTATATCGCCAGCACGTAATTTATCTTTTTTACCCCCATCAATACACACGGTAACAAACTCAGGCTCTATCAAGCGGTTTTGATGGAAACGAATAGACTGGATGCCAACCCACTTCACTTTGCTGCCTTGATAATCTTCAATGGCATTGGCGCGTGACATTTCTTTTGGCGCAACCAAGGTGAAGGCCAATCCCTTTGCATCAGCTCTGCCAGTGCGGCCAATGCGATGCACATGAACCTCTGGGTCTGGGGTGATTTGGTAGGAGATGACCGCCGTGACTTCTTTTACATCCAAACCACGTGAGGCAACGTCAGTGGCAATTAATACCGAGGCACTTTTATTTGCGAAACGTGTTAATACTTGCGTACGATCTTTTTGCTCTAAATCACCGTGTAGAGCGATGGCAGACACACCTAAACTGACCAGCTCATACGCCACTTCCTGACACGCAATCTTGGTATTACAAAATACGATGGTGGATTCTGGCTGATAATGGCTCAACAAGGCCGCCACGGCTTTTATCCGATGTTGTTCTTCTACTTCAAAAAAGATCTGTTCAATACTGCTGGTATCGTGAGTTGCCTCTACGCTGACTTGCAAGGGGTTTTGCTGTACTTGACTACTAATTTGTTCAATGGATTCTGGGTAAGTCGCAGAAAATAATAAGGTTTGACGTTGCGCTGGCACATGGCGCACCACCGCTGCCATTTCGTCTTCAAAGCCCATGTCCAGCATCCGGTCTGCTTCGTCGAGCACCAGGGTATTGACCTCAGAAAAATCTAAACGCCCTCGAGACAGATGATCAATTAAGCGTCCTGGGGTGCCCACAATGATATGGGCGCCGTGCTCTAACGAACCAATTTGCGGCCCCATGGGCACACCACCACACAGCGTCAGTACCTTAATGTTGTGAATGCCACGGCCTAACCGGCGAATTTCTTCTGCTACTTGTTCCGCCAATTCTCGAGTTGGACATAGAACCAAGGCCTGAATGCGAAAACGATCAACGTTTAGGTTATGCAATAAACCCAAACCAAAAGCCGCTGTTTTGCCGCTGCCTGTTTTTGCTTTGGCAACGACATCTTTGCCTGCGAGGATCGCTGGTAAACTCGCAGCTTGAATGTCAGTCATTTGCACGAAACCCAGGGTTTCGAGGTTGGCTAACAAGGCAGGCTTTAAGCCCAGTGACGCAAATTGTTTATCCACAAGATTCTCTTTTAAAGTCATTAAGTTACAGGCTGCTATGGCGGTCTTTGGTTATGCAGTCATCCAAGGTTTGCAAGAGCTCAGCACGGGCTTTCAACTTGGTTTGTTGATGAGCTTGCATGTTCAATTTTGTCATGGCTTGCGCCGTGGCATGCACCGTGGCGACAAATTCTTGCTCACTGACAACTTTATCCAAAAAGCCTGCCGCTACCGCGTCTTGCGGTGCAAACATTTCAGCCAGAATCACCGAGCGATTAAAAAATACCGGCGCCATTCTCCCTCTCGCCAGTTCTACCCCTGCATGATGCATGGTCATACCAATGGCCACTTCATTTAAACCAATTTTAAAATTACCCGCGACCCCTATTCGATAATCTGCAGCGAGTAATAAAAATGCACCCTTGGCTACAGCGTGTCCACTGCAAGCTACGATCACCGGAAAAGGAAAAGCCAACATGCGCCTGGCAAGGGTCGAGCCTTTTTCAACCAATTGCATGGCGGCACTCATACTCTCACGCATCACATTTAAATCGTAACCCGCTGATAACATTCCCGCTTGCCCAGTAATGACTACCACCGCTTTTGCCTGTTCAGCGGCATCTAAGGCCTGATTTAATTCATCAATAACCTGATGAGATATGGCATTGACCTTGCCATTATTGATGGTCAGCGTGGCAACGCCTTCACTTATGAGACTGCTTACTAACATTGAATTTCTACCTTTTTGTTTAACCGTATTGTTAAAACGATTGACTAGTTTTTCCACAAATTCAGTACACCGTTTTGAACGTGCAATGAAAAACCAAATTCCTCTTGATACTTGCGCATCCAATGCTCGCGCATGGTTTTGTAATCTTCACTGGCTATGTAGCGAGTTGATGCAGCGTGTAGGGTGTCCAATAAGTTTTTATCACTACCTGCAGACAAAGCCAGATAACTCACTTGTTCTTCTACAGTCAAAACGGAGACAACCTCACTGCAATCTCGTTGCATACTCTGACACAAATACTGCATGCCCATGGATGAGAAAAACAGGGCGTCGATGTCTTTGTTTAACAAACTGTCGAGGCCTTGTTGCCACGTGGGCAGGGCAACGATATTTTTGGCCTTAACACGCTGCAATACGTTTTTCCTAAAATCACCGTTTAAGACACCAATAGCTTGAGATAAGTTTAAAGCTTGCAAGTCGGCGATGGGTGGGTTTGGCGCCGTTAAGGCAAATACACCAATCTGATTGGCTGAAATGGGGGTTATCCAAGTAAAATTATGCTCACGTTCGGCGGTTCTTGCTAAAGCAAACACCAATACATTGGGTTTAATCTCTGCTTCTTTTAATACTCTATCCCAAGGCGCTGCTAAGATTTGTTGGTCGATGTGCGCCTCTGCTAATATGCCTTGTACCAGTTCAATCACATAACCTTGGTAGTGGCCGCGCTCGTCTTTTTGACTGAAGGGCGGTTCAAGGTTAGTTAATACCCATAAATCAGGATGTTGCGCCCAACTCGGCAAGCTAATCAGTAGGGCTACACCCAGGATCAATTGATGGAATTGGCGCCACATATTAGCTCTGCTGAATTTGCCAAGAGATGGTTTTACCGGCATAAAACGGCACAATGTCTTGTCCATCAGGCAAGGTGATTGACATGGGCACTTGCCAAGGTTGTTTTACCAAGGTCACCTTGCTGATATTGCGTGGCAATCCATAAAAGTCAGCGCCATAAAAGCTGGCGAAGCCCTCTAATTTGTCTAGGATCCCCAGCTCATCAAATTGTTGAGTATACAATTCCAACGCACTCCATGCACTGTAACAGCCGGCACAGCCACAATCGGATTCTTTACGATGTCTACTGTGTGGCGCGGAATCGGTGCCTAAGAAAAACTTGTTCGACCCACTTGCTACCGCCTCACGTAAAGCCATTTGATGGGTGTGGCGTTTCAATACAGGCAAACAATAGTTATGTGGTCGAATGCCGCCCACCAACAAGTCATTTCGATTTAACAGCAAATGTTGTGGCGTGATGGTAGCCGCTACGTTTGCCGGTGCGGCTTTAACAAATTCTACCGCATCCGCGGTGGTAATGTGTTCGAACACTATTTTTAGTTGGGGAAAGCACTCAACTAATTTATGCAGATAGAGATCAATAAACGCTTGCTCACGGTCAAATATATCGACGTGACTATCTGTCACTTCACCGTGGATCAGTAACAACATGCCTTGTTCTGCCAATTCAGCAAACACCGGATATAAACTTTCAATGCCCTTCACTGCCGCATCGGAGTTTGTTGTCGCACCCGCTGGGTACAATTTTGCTGCAACCACCCCCGCCTGTTTAGCTTGGCGAATGTCCTCAGGGCTGGTTGTATTGGTCAGATACAAGGTCATCAGCGGTGTAAAACGCATGCTGCCATCGGTGGCTGCCATGATGCGTTTTTTGTAATCGAGGGCCATTTGCGCCGTGGTGATAGGTGGCACTAAATTAGGCATGACGATGGCGCGGGCGAAACAGCGTGCCGTCGCGGGCACAGTCTCGGCCAACATATCGCCATCACGAAAATGTAAATGCCAGTCATCGGGGGTAGTTATCGTCAATGTTTGCATCGTAGAACCTGTTGAACCGCGCTTTGATCGCATGAGAGAAAAATTCTTTGGTTATTATGCCGCAGATTACCGCGCAAAATAACTATTGATTGTGCTTATCGCATTCAAGTGTGAATTAAAGGCTGAAATTCCCCCCTAATTATCGCAAGATAAGTGCATCTTGATCGATGTTACGCGCTAAGGTCCCGTTTTATGCCAGCAGCCATTAGCCTGCTAAACCTTGTTGGTGCAGCAAAACCCTCATTCATTCAACGGCTTTGCTTGGGCCTTCTTGATAAACTGCTCGCCATCGACAAACTGGACGCCTTATACACAGAGTTAGACTTGCATGGTTTGGCCAAACATGACTTTGCTGAACGTTTGCTGCTTGGCCTAAACATCAATGTGCAAGGCCTAGCTGAGTTGCAATCACGTATTCCCAAACAGGGGCCGATAGTCTTGGCAAGTAATCACCCTTTTGGTGGAATAGAAGGTGTACTGCTTGCTTGGGCTATTCATCAAGTGCGCCCCGATATTAAAGTGATGGCCAACCGTGGCCTGCGTATTTTTCCTGAGCTTAGTGATTTTTTTATTTTCGCCAATCCACTGGCAAGCAACGACCCCCAGAATGCGCCGGCGATTCGTGCCTGTTTAAAACATCTAAACAATAACGGTGCCCTCTTAATGTTCCCGGCAGGGCGTGTGAGTTATTATCATGCTGCTACCAAACGCATTGCCGATCATGCTTGGAATCGCATTGTGGCCAGTTTGCAACAACGCAGTCAGGCCAGTTTTGTCGCGATTTTTGTCAGTGGCCACAACAGTCCTTGGTTTTATCGTCTGGGGCGCATCTACTATCGACTGCGCATGTTGATGTTACCCCGTGAGTTACTCAATAAACGGCATGCCTCGATTCAGGTCTCGGCGGGCTTTCCTGTTTCGGCAAAAGACTTGTCTGTGACTAATTCAAGTGAACAGCACACCCTGCTGCTGCGTCAACAAGCTTACTTGCAAGATCCCCGTTACCACAAACCTTGGCCAGCTGATCCAGTCAGCCACTTAAAGCCCTTGTTGCCCGCCGTCGCGCCAAACCTTATCTTGCATGAAATTCGCGCTTTAGATCCTCAGCAATGTTTGGTAGAGCACAAAGGTTTGTCTGTTTATTACGGCTATCAACATCAGCTTGCCAACACAGTAACGGAGATCGCCAGATTAAGGGAGTTGGTCTTTCGCCAGCATAATGAAGGCAGTGGCGAGCCTCTTGATACCGACCGTTTTGACGCCACCTATACCCACTTGTTTGTGGTGAATATGGGCAGCGGACAGATCATTGGCGCTTATCGTATGGGGCAAACAGACAAGCTGCTGGCGGATGGTAAGTTAGACAATTTATATCTGCATAAGATGTTTAAATTTGGCCCAGACTTTATCAATCGCCAACAACCCTGTTTAGAAATGGGACGTTCATTTTTAATCCCTGAGTATCAACGTAGCTTTCAAGGTTTATATTTATTGTGGCGAGGTATTGGTGCTTTTGTTTGCCTGTTTCCGCACTACCGTACCTTGTATGGCACGGTGTCTATCTCTAAGTTATATGATCCACGCAGCGTTGCCCTGATTGAACAAGCCATGGTTACGCCAACACAGACCGTCAGTCCGCGAACACCATTTGCTTTCCCCCTGCCCCCAGAGGTGCAAGATATTTGCATGCAACAAGGCACAAGACCCTATCTTGCTGCATTGATGAAAAGCCTTGAAGCGGATGGCAAAGACGTACCAATTTTGCTTAAGCATTATGAAAAGCTGGGGGCGACCTTTCATTGTTTGGGAATAGACAGCAGCTTTAACGACACGCCAGGCCTGCTGCTCAGTGTTAACTTAGCAAAGGCACCAGAAAAACTGTTGAAACTTTATCTGGCTGAGGCTTGGCAAGCCTATGTGACCCATACGCCCCGTTTGGGTGGTGCGAGCTGAGTTTAGACCTTTTTAACAAATTCAGATTTGAGTTTCATCGCGCCAATGCCATCAATTTTACAATCAATGTCATGATCACCATCGACTAAACGAATATTTTTCACTTTGGTGCCTACTTTCACCACCAACGATGACCCTTTTACTTTCAGATCTTTGATCACCGTCACCGTGTCACCATCTTGTAAGGTATTGCCGTTAGCATCTTTGATGACTTTTGCAGTCTCGGTTTCTGCCACTTGTGGCCATTCATGGGCGCACTCGGGGCAAATAAAATGGGGGCCATCTTCGTAAGTGTATTCAGATTGGCAAACGGGACAGGCTGGTAATTGACTCATGGTGAAATCCATAATGCAAGGCCACCGCAAAGCAGGGCTTGATGTTGGTTAGCTGATAGTAGTGGCGCAATTATCCCTTTATTGGTGATGAATTGCTAGGCTACTGGCGCAATTATCCCTTTATTGGTGATGAATTGCTAGGCTACTGGCGCATTCAAGCAAACACAGGTTATTGACGGTTAAGGGCTAAGGTTGGCGTTGGAAACTCATCGTACTCGGCGCTACCCCAAGATTATGCTGAGGCTCACGGCCCTGCAATGAACTAATCACTGCAAGCAAAGAAAAGTGGTGGATGGCATGGCTGGAGACAAAAACCAGTTCCCGCCCTAAGGTCGATTGGCTGTTGGCGTTTTTAGTGGTTTGGCTTGATACCTCACACACCACCGTTACACCTTGTTGTAACTGGTCGGTGCTGATGTTGTGTAACCAAGTTTCTATCTCATGCCATTGTTGCAAGGCAGCCTGTGGGCTTTGTTCGATGGCAGAATGTCGATGCCGCGTATTGTAGTTAACCTGAGATCGGTTTAAGCAGCCACCATCGCATTTCTCTCAACGTCGCTAATATTAAGGGATGGCTTATTTTTCTTGAGGCAATATGCCACTAAGCCAGCCATTAGATTGAGCATAAAACC
>Ga0210026_1001008_pt1 | contig 29174 bp, 24 predicted proteins | sample CryGeymeta201509_FD_183977 | JGI IMG/M metagenome (GOLD analysis project Ga0210026, IMG submission 183977) | Groundwater microbial communities from Crystal Geyser aquifers in Utah, USA - Crystal Geyser metaG 2015-09 (SPAdes) (version 2) | ecosystem: Environmental > Aquatic > Deep subsurface >...
GCTGTCTATTACCCACATCTAGGGTAGAAGTGGAGTAAACTACGCCAAGAAATCAAAAACAGGAGTGATCCGAACATTGGCAACGAAACAGAAAAGCAAGGATATTTCTTGGGCAAAAGAAGAATTTTCGAAGATACGCCTAGAAGACAAGCGATTAAATCAGCGTTGTCAAAAAGTGGCACATGCGTTGGAGCGACAATCAACGGAGCCGATCAATCAGGCGTGCGAAGATTGGGCAGATGCGAAAGCGGCTTATCGTTTTTTTGATAATTCAAAGGTCACTCCCAATAAAATTCTTGCGCCGCATTTTCAACGAACCGTGAAGCGCATGAAATCGCACCCGTTGGTATTAGCGATACAGGATACTTCGTTTCTAAACTATACCCATCATCCGCACACCGAAGGATTAGGAGAAATTGGAACCAAACAACAAAACCAACGTGGGTTTGGAATGCACTCGACATTGGCAGTCACACCCCAAGGGCTACCGTTAGGATTGTTGACGCAACAATTTTTTGAACGTCCAATTGGAGAAGCCGCGCACACAGCGTCAGAGATTCAAAAACTGCCAATTGAAGAGAAAGAAAGTTATCGCTGGATTGAAGCCTTCGAGCAAGTGATAGCGCTGAAGCCTGAGGGAGTGCAAGTGGTGACAGTCTGTGACCGTGAAGCGGATTTCTACGAGATGTTTGTCATGGCAAAAGAGAAGCATGCCGATTTATTGGTGCGCGCGAGTACGGATCGGCGTTTGGCATTAGATGAAGGAGCCAAATTCCTTTGGGCGAAGGCTGAAAGCCAAAAACAGGCTGGCGAACTCACAGTTGACATTGTTGGCAATGACAAATGTAAAGCGCGTCAAGCCACCGTCTCGGTTCGTTTTTGCACAGTTGTATTTAGACCACCTTGGCGTCCACAACAAAAGAAGTTACCGCCAATCACCGTGACCGCTATTTTGGTGCGAGAAGATAATCCACCCGCGGATGTCAAGGATCCCATCGAATGGTTGCTGCTCACCAACACCATCGTCAAAGACTTTAGCCAAGCCGTGCAAGTCATTGAGTGGTACGGCTGTCGCTGGCAGATTGAGGTCTTTCACAAAATTATCAAGTCCGGTTGCCGCGTTGAGGATTGCCGTTTGCAAACTGCTGCTCGTCTCCAAAACTATATCGCGCTGATGAGTGTGGTCGCATGGCGTTTACAATGGCTGACTTATATCAACCGCACAAACCCGGAGGAGCCTTGCACCACGGTCTTGACCACCATCGAATGGCAGGTGCTTTACATGCGTATTCATAGAACATCCGTGCTTCCCAAATCACTTCCATCCACACATCAAGTCATTCGCTGGATTGCCCAACTCGGTGGTTTCTTGGGACGTAAGTCAGATGGAGAACCCGGTATTGTTGCCATTTGGCGTGGTTGGCAAAGGCTACAGGATATGGCGGCTACTTGGGCGCTGATTGCTGATGACCATACCATACTTATGGGTAATAGATAGCTCCTTTAGGAGATGGCAAACGGACATGCCGATTACTCAAGCCGATCAGGGTGAGGTTGTTTTTCCCCACCGACACACCCCCCGAAACCCAGAACCCGCCGCAGGCGTTGTGCTGAGCCTGTCGAAGCAGACAACCCCACCCACCCCGAAGCGACTCCCATTTGCACATCATCCATTCGCCGAAGGTTCGTGGCTTTCATTCGTGGACGGCTTTCCCCCAATCCACGGACGTACCCACCGAGATTGCAAATCTGCGTAGGGCTGAGTCTTTTGCCTGGAAACTTGTAAACTCTTTCCAATACCCAAACATCGTGACATATTCATTTCAACTTTAGCAAAGCTTTCTCTGCTTTCTTTCGGACATCTGCACTTGCGTCGTCATTTTGGACAATAGAACGTAATTTCTCAGTCTGCTTAAGTCTTTTAAGTTCGTCTACTGCATCCAGACGCTCTTCTACCCAACTTTCCAATCTTGATTTTTCAATAGGCTCCCAAAATAGGTCATCTTGTCTCCCAAATTTTGTCGTTCCTTGATGAATTATCCTTGATCGCAGTGCTTTCAAATTGTTCTCAAGTTCAGATAGATTCATAATTGCAATCATTTGCCATAATTCAGCTGCATCATCTTCGAAGCCGAGTTTTTCAAGCTCTTTGGCCGCTAGTTTTAAATCACCACTCTGTCCCCCCTCTTTAACTTTTTTCCAAGCCGTCCGAGATTCATCAATATAACCTAGTCTCGCCAACTCCGACGCCGCCTCTATGTTCAAATCATGATTCCATTGATAACCCCACCCACTATAGTACACTTGCGATTGTGAAATCTTTGCCCAGCAATTTTCCGCCTCCTCAATAAGACTGAAATCCTTAAAAATCCTCGCGGCTTTTGAAAGTATAGATGGTTCGAGCTTCACCCCAAGTAATTTTCCAGGAATTCCCTCATCCATTAAAATTAATATCTGATGTTACGCAGCAAGAACCAGTGGCGCGATATATATGTCGCGGTTGCGCCGCAGAAACCGGAAAACTGAAATTTTAGAGTCGTTTGATAGGCACTGAACAGATAAGAACCCGTCCAAAAGATTGGTAAAATGGGCAGCCAACGGTGGCGCAAATCTGCGATTTGCGCGGGCCTTGCTCTACCTGCCCCGTTTTTCGGATAGACTCTAAAAATTGGCGTCAGCCAAATTTCAGCACGACATAAATGTCGTGCTACGGTGTATCGCGTAACATCAGTTAGGTTGTACAACCTCTTCCAAAAAGTGATTGAAATAATATCCTCCCATGAGGAAGAAAAAGATAAGTGGAAAAGAAAAAACTAGTAAACTAAAGCCTAGAATCTGAATCGTTTGCCAGACACCATTGAGTATCATTACTATCAAGAGAATTGTGAATAATACTGACCCACTGATGATTTTCCCAAACTTGAAGAAGGATTTTTCAAAATCTCCAGGGATATAAAGCACATAGTTGATAAGTCGAAGAATTAATCGTTCGCATCTGTTTCCAATAATAGAACCTTTCGCGCCCAAAATCTCCAAAGCAAATTTCACAACTTGAAGCCAAACATCGTGTGACCAACTTCGCTCAATAAATACCCAAGCTTTATTGATGTCTGTTTTCTAGTTTGAAACAAGCATGGTTGCCGCTGATGGTTACGGTTTGGCCTGTGCCATCCAGCGTCAGCCCGTCCGCATCAGCGATGGCCGTCAGCGTGGACCCCAGCGTGATTGTACCGCTGACGCTGAAGGTGATCGTGTCCGCGCCACTGCCCGCAGGGCAATCGCCGTAGGTCGCGGCATTGTCATTGGCATTGCGGATGGCTTCGCGCAAGCTGCAATTGCCATCCACCGTCGTGTTGTCTGATAGCGAATTGACCGTGATGCCTGCCGCGTGCGCGGGTGTGACCCCGACGGCGCTGAAGGTCAACGCCAGCAAGGTCAGGATGACCGTCCATGATTTTGTGAATGAGGGTTTCATTTGATATTCTCCTTGGTGGAATATGGAAAAGAATGTTGGCTCGTGTGTAGACTCTGTGCGGAAAGGTGACAGTCACTTGCGAAGTGACTGTCACCTGCGCGTACTTTCCAACTCAGCAGGTTCATGTCATGATTCCATTCATTGGCCTCCTTTCTGCTCGAACGAGTTGAACAGGTCGGACAGGTTCCCGAAACACTTCGACTGCGCTCAGTGCATCGCCTGTCCGGCCTGGGGCTTTATTTACCGCATCACCAGCGGCAGATATAGCAGGAAGACTTGGGCTTCATACGAACCGATGTCGCAATGCGCGCCCTGCGGACGGGTGAGTCCGTTCTGCGAAGTGTTACTTACGGGCGCGGCCGCGCAAACCGCATCGCTGCCTGCGTCAATCGCGGGCGAGCCAGCGTTGAACGGGAAGTAAGCCGGGAAGCCGGTCAGCGCGCCGAGGTTGGGGTCGCTGGTGATGGTGGCGATGCTGTTACACGTGGAAGTCGTCTCAATGATGTTGTGGTCACCGATGAGAGTACCGGCATTATGATTCCAGCAATCGGCGTAGCCTGCGGCGCTATTGGCGAGAATCGTGTTGCGAATGGTGGTTGTGGGCGGCGATGCTCTGCCATTCCATGTAAATACCCCGCCACCGTCGTAAGTGATGCTATTGCCCGAGAAGGTGCTGTTGAAAATGGTGGCCGTGCCACTGTTATTTGTCACCCCGCCGCCAGCGTGGGCGCTATTGTTCGAGAAGGCGCTGTTGGCGATGGTCAGCATGCCACCATTCCACACCCCGCCGCCATCACCAGTGGCGCTATTGTTCGAGAAGGCGCTGTTGGTAATGGTGGCTGTGCCGCCATTAGACACCCCGCCGCCCGAGCCGGTGGAACTATTGTTTAAGAAGGCGCTGTGAGTGATGGTTAGCGTGCCATCGCTATTTAGCCCGCCGCCTTGTGTGGCGCTGCCGTGGGTGATGATGATATTTCGCAAGGTGAGTATTCCTGCAACTCCCACATACAACACCTGTACGCTGTCGTCGCCGCTGAGGGTGATGCGGTTGTCGCCGTCAATCGTCAAGCCGGCGCCGTCAGCGATGTCGGGTAATGTGGAAGCAAGCGTGATGGTAGCCGCGCCAAGACTGGGGGCGAAGGTGATGGTGTCTGCGCCTGCGGCAGCATTGGCATCCAGGATTGCCTGGCGCAATGATCCTGTGCCGCTGTCATTCAGGTTTGTAACCGTGAATGTCGCCGCCGTGCGCAGGCGAGACACCGCTGGCGCTGAAGGTCAACGCCAGAACGGCCAGGATGACCGTCCATGATTTTGTGAGTGAGGGTTTCATTTGTATGCTCCTTTGGCAAAAATTAGTAGAGCGGATATGCTTTGGGATATCACGCTTGGGTTGCCTGCCTGCCTGTCGGCAGACAGACGGAATGAATTCCGCGTTACGTTCCAAGTCGTCATTTCATCGGAGGCCTCCGTTCCTTTGGAACATTCTGGGGTGAACATGGCTCAACGCTTTTAGTCTAGCACTCTTCGGCCGGGTTGGCGAAAGGTGACAGTCACTTCGCTCCTTACAGGGCGCTCCACGAAAGTGACTGCCACCTGCACGCACTTTCCAGAGCTCAGCAGATTCATGTCATTGGCGATACGGATCAAATCGCGCTCCAGGCTGCCCTGACCGAGATTATGTCGGGCATATGTGTCCAATCGATCAGGGCGTCCGAGAAGGTACTGGTCAGGACATATCGATTCAAATACGTGTTGTCGGTGATGCTTTCATTAAAAAAGAGCGGACTGCTGTCTTGAGTTTTTGCTATATTTTGAATGTATGTGCTACACTAACATAACACTGGCGTATCAGGTGCAACCCCAAAGGTTTGCGCTGCATTCAATAGATACAAAGGCATAGCATGGCGCGAATTTTATTAGCAGAAGATAACGACGTTTTGCGCGAAATGACCAAGACTGTTTTGCAGTTGGACGGGCATGAAGTTTTGACCGCCCCCGACGGGGATCAGGCCTTGAAACTTTTTCAACAAACGTTGCCTGACCTGATCGTTTCCGATATTGGTATGCCAGTGATGGATGGTTACGAGTTGCTGGATAGCGTTCGTCAGCTGCCGCAAGGTGTGGCTGTGCCGTTCTTGTTTCTCAGCGCCTACTCTGAACGGCAGGATGTTCGTCAGGCGCGTAACTTGGGGGCAGATGACTATCTCTTCAAGCCTTTTGATATGCGCGAGCTGCTCGAAGCGGTGCGTACCCGCCTGGAACGCCGCCGCGCCGCGCTATTATTTGACACCCGTGAAGCGCATTTGCAGACCATTATCCTGCTGGCGAACCTGATTGAAGCGCGCGACGCCTACACGCGCGGCCACGTGGAGCGAGTTCAGCAGTTGGCGCTCAAACTTGGCCGCGCCCTGGCGTGGCCGGTGGAAGAACTTGCCACGCTGGAATATGGCGCGCTGCTGCACGATGTGGGCAAAATCACCACCCCCGAAGCGATTCTCAACAAACCGGGCGGGCTGACCGCCGAAGAAGTCCAAATTATGCGCGCGCACACGACGGCGGGCGCGGCCATTTTGCGCGGCGTTTCACATTTGGAATGCGCCGTGCCTTTCGCGCTCTATCACCATGAACGCTGGGACGGCGGCGGTTACCCAGCCGGGTTGGCTGGCTTAAAAATTCCGCGCGAGGGGCGGCTGATGGCGATTGTGGATGTCTTCGACGCGCTGACGACTGACCGCTCGTACCACCAGGGGCAAAGCGTGCCGCAGGTGTTGGAAATTATTCAGCGCGATGCGGGAAAATATTTCGACCCGCAAATGGTGGGCGTTTTTCTCAGCCTGTTTCCCGCCGCTTAATCGGGATAAACTTTCCAGCCCAGTTCTGCCGCGTTGGCTTTGTCCAGCGTTTCTTCGGGGACATTAATCAGCAGGGTATTTCCTTCAGCCAGCAATTCGCCGCTGGCAGCGTCGTAAATCCCGGCCCAGGCTTCGGCGCTGCGCCCCTTGCTTTTCCGGCCCCTGCCGACGATTTTGAGCAGTTTGCCGGTTGGCACGTTTTTGCGATATTTGACTTCCAGCTTGGCGGTGAACATGAAGCGCGGCGCATCGGCAGTCCCCATGTGCGCCCGCCCGGAAATTTCATCCAAAATGGTGGCGACGATGCCGCCGTGCAGCACGCCCGGGTAGCCCTGAAAATGCTCCGGGGCGGCGTACTCGCTTTCAATCACGCCGGGTTCAACCTCATAAATTTTCAATTTTAGCCCGACCGGATTTTCCAGGCCGCAAATGAAACACATTTTGCTGTTGGGTTGTTTGGCTTTCATATCAAATTCCTTCTCCCAAATTTTGACGCATCTCGGCCAACGATTTTTGCCAGCGGAAAAAGGCTCGCCGCATGGCAAAAGGCTGATTGCTGACCAGGTTGAAAAGCGCCGCCTGCAGCCTGGTCAGCCCGCCCGGAGCGGGCGGCAGACCGGCAGCGGAGGAAAAATCCACCGCGTGCCCGTCCAGCCGGAAGGTGTAGCGCCCGGTCTGTTCCATCTGCGGGGTTTCCTCCAAAAAGTGGCGCAGCGTTTCCTTTTCCGAAGCGGTCAGCCATTGCGGCAGGTCGGAGGTCGCTTTGAAGTTGCAGATGTGCGCCATATCCTGCAAGAGTTGATTTTGCTGCGGGCGGAGTTTGCTTTCCGCGTGGCGGAAGTAGGCCACATCCGGGTCGGGGTGAACCAGCGGCGCCAGCCACAGGCGGTGGACGGTGGTGCGCAGGGCGTTGCGCGCGCCGCCGGTGGTCGGGTTTTGCCAGAGCATCGCGTCGCGGAAGTTTTCCCATTCGCCGGAGACATCCGTGCTGACGCGCATCCCGTCACACAAGCCGAGCGAGGCCAAAATGGGCGCGCCGCAGGTCAGCAGATAAGCCTCGCCGAGCGCTTCGCGCAAAACGGAGAGTCCCTGACGGTAAGCGGCCTCGCGCGGCAGGTCGCTGTGACGTTGGCCGGGCAGCCCGCCCGCGTAGAGAAAATCCAATTTGACGTAGTCATAGCCCCAGGCGCGGACTTGTTTCATTAGCCCGGCTAGCCACTCCAGCGCGGCGGGGTGGGTCGTGTCGAGTGCGCGCAAGGGTTCACCCCAATTGAAGCCCGCCGGGGCAAAATCACCTTCGGACGTTTTGAGAAACCAATCCGGGTGCTCGCGGAACAGGCGCGAGGAAGGCACGGCTATCAGCGGGGCCAGCCATAGCCCGGCTTTGCGCCCGCTGGCGCGGATTTTTTCCGCCAGGTCGGCCATGCCCGAGGGGAATTTGGGGTTGGCTTGCCAGTCGCCGACCGCCATTTGCCAGCCATCGTCCACTTGCAGCACGTCAAAAGGCAGGTCGCCGAGTTCGTCGAAAATGCGGCTCAAAATTTTCTCATCAATGGCGGTGTAGAGGCTGTACCACGAACACCAAACGCGGTAGGGAGTTTTGACGCGCCCGGTGCCGAATTTTCCGCCGAGGAGTTTCGCGTAGCCACTAAATACTTGCGCTTCCGGGCCGAAGGCGACGAACCAGGTAGAATCGGGGCCGGATTCATACCAGCCCTGCAGGGTTTTTTGCCGCCATTGCAGGTGACTCTCCAGCCCCAGCGCGCCCAGCAGCAAGATTTTCCCCTCGCCGAAATCGAGCGCCATGACGCCGGAACTGTGCGGGGCGGGGTGGCGGGTATAAACCGGGTCGGTCTGCATGGCGTGATGAATGGCGGGCTGCTGAATGGGCAGCTCGCGCGGCTCCGTCCAGGCCGCCAGCGACCAGGACTGCCAGCCGTGCCGGTAAAGGGCGCGCGGCGCTTCCGCCAGGTGCAGTTTGACGGCGGCGCCGTGCAGGAGGTAGCCGTTGTTTACCAGCGTCAGGGCGTCGGCCTGGGCAGGAATTTGGAGTTTATCAAAAAAAAGTGTTTGCATGGGTTCTCCGCCGTGAAATTTTCAGGGCTGATTTTACTCCAAGGTCGACTCCAACGTTGGGTGATGCGGAATCACCCGAATGGTTGGAAATTAGGTAAAATTGGTAAACTGGTTAACTGAACAACCGGAAAACCGGAAAACTGAACACTGCCACACCCACAGGAGAACTATGTTTAACCTACCCGATGATGAAATTTTGTCCCTGACGAAAAAGCACGTCTTCTTCACCTGGTCGGCCCAGGCCAAAGTCAATCCGATTGTCGTCAAACGCGCCAAAGGTGTTTATTTTTGGGACGTGAACGACAAGCGCTACCTCGATTTTAATTCGATGACGATGTGCGTCAACATCGGCCACGGCGACGAGCGCATCATCCGCGCCATGCAAGAGCAGGTGGCCGAACTGCCGTACAGCGCCCCGGCCATGACCAACAAAATCCGGGCGCTGGCCTCGCGCGAGGTGGCGCAGCTGACGCCGGGTGGCGCGCTGACCAAAATTCTCTTCACCCTCGGCGGCGCGGACGCCAACGAAAACGCCATTAAATTGGCGCGCGGCTACACTGGCCGCCACAAAATCCTGGCGCGCTACCGCTCGTATCATGGCGCGTCTGCTGGGGCGATGGCCGCCACCGGCGACCCGCGCCGCGTGGCCTGGGAGCCGAATCTGATGAGCGGCGTGGTGCATTTTCTCGACCCGTACCGCTACCGTTCCACCTTTCACCGCGCCAACCCCACCATCTCGGAAGCCGATTTCGCCCGCGATTACGTCAATCACCTGGAAGAAATCATTCAGTACGAGGGGCCGGAAACGATTGCGGCGATTTTGATGGAAAGCGTCACCGGCACAAACGGCATCATCATTCCGCCGGACGGTTACATGCAGGGCGTGCGCGCGCTGTGCGACAAATACGGGATTGTCATGATTGCCGATGAAGTTATGTCTGGTTTTGGGCGCACGGGAAAATGGTTCGCCATTGAGCATTGGAACGTCATCCCGGACATGATCACGATGGCGAAAGGCCTGACCAGCGCCTACGCCCCGCTCGGCGCGGTGGCGATGAAGCCGGAGATTGCCGCGCATTTCGACGAGACGGTTTTCAAATCCGGGCTGACGTACACCTCGCACCCGGTTTCGCTGGCGGCGGCGGTTGCCAACATTTCAGCGATGAAGGCCGACCAGGTGGTGGAGCACGCCGCAGCCATGGGGCCGATTCTTCGTCAGATGCTGACCGACCTGGGCGAGAAACATCCCTCGGTGGGCGATACCCGTTCCATCGGCCTGTTCGGCATCCTCGAACTGGTCAAAAATCGCCAGACGAAAGAGCCGATGGCGCCCTGGAACAGTTCCAGCCCGGAGATGGCCGCTTTCAAAAAATACTGTCTGGAACACGGCTTGTACCTGGATGTTCACTGGCATACCGCGCTGATTATTCCGCCGCTGATTATCAGCGAGGCGCAGCTGCGCGAGGGCTTCGCCGTGCTGGACGAGGCCCTGAAAATAACAGATGCGGCGGTGGTGGACGCATGACTGAAGAAACACGAACCTACCGCCCTGAGCTGTTGCCTCGCCAGGGGGAAATCAACGCCTGGGGGCTGGCGCTGCTTGCCAGCCTCGGCATGGCCGCGCTTGTCTGGCGCGGTCAAATTCCCTCGTGGACGTGGTTTTTCATCGCTTTCCTGTATTTTTCCGCTGCCAGCATTTCGCTTGGCAACTGGGTCGATCGTCACACGCGGCTGACACTTTCCGCGCAGGGCATTCTTTTTGAAAATGGCCTGCGCAAAGTTTCACTTGCCTGGGAAGCACTTCCTCAGGTGCGGGTTTTGCCTGCCCGTTGGGGAAAAACCGTCCAACTGATGGCGGCCTCAGGCCATTGCGAATTTTCCACGCTGGGAGAAGTCCAATTCCGCGGCGAACTGCGCGGCAGAACCGGCTTTAGCCAGGGCGAAGCCATCCTGCGCGAGATTCTCGCTTCCGCTGGATTAACCCGCCGCGAACTTCAAGGCGAAATCGTCGTTTACTCCCGTGAAGCGTAGCACGCTGGACTCGAAAATCTCCCCATTTTCGAGTAAGTCACGCGACATGAATGTCGCGCCACGGGCGGTGAAGCGTAGCGGCATCCACCCGCTGACGGAGAACATTTGTTATACCGTGTTGTCGAGGAAAAGTGGAAAATTGCAGAATAGGGTTTCAACCCCATTTGAGCAGGGCGGTTCCGGCCAGGACGCGCATGATTCCGGTAAAAACAAGCGCGTAGCCAATGCCAACCGCGCCCGCAATGCCCGGCCCGGCCAGTGAGCCCGTCAGCACGCAGGCGTTGATGATGACGTTGTACCACGCCAGATGCGCCGGGCGGTCGGCGGGCGGGCATTTTTCCAGCAGGTAATTGGCATACGCGCCGCCGGCCATTGCCCAAACAAACCCGCCGACAATTGAGAGCAGGTAATATTGCCAGACCTGGCTGGAAAACGCCAAAATGAGCGGGTACAGGCTCATGCCGATGATGCCCCAGCCGGTGACGCCTTTATGCCCCAACCGGCGCGTCAGCCGCAGCAGTTGGGTCGAGCCAATCAGCACGGTCAGATAAAACAGGGCGGTGCCAATCCCGATATTTTCGTCGCTCAGGCGCAGTTCTTTGACGTGCGCCAGGTGAAAAAAAAGCATCACCAGTAGCGTGCGGCGGAAGGGCGTGCGCCAGATGTCGAGCCGCAGCCAGCCGGAAGCGCGTTCCGTCTCGGCTGGCCGTGATTCGCCGGGGGCGGGGGCGCTCAGCGGGCGGATAAAGTACAGGTGCAAGCTGCTCATCGCCGCGCCGAAAAAGCCAATCGCAAAAACCACCTGGTAGCCGAGCGGAAAAGGCAGGCGGTTGAGCAGCCAGCCGGTAAAAAGCGAGGTGGCCATGAAGGCGATGGAAAGCACCACGTTGCGCGTCCCGGCCACGGAGGCGCGCCACTCTTCTGGCACGGCGTTGGCGAAGAGCGCGTTGAAGCCCACCGAAAGTGCGGTCAGCGGAATGGCTTGCAGCAGCACAATGCCGGTCAGCGCCCAAATTTGTCCCTGCGGTTTGAAAAACCAGGGCAAAAAAGCCCACAGCAAAAAACCGCTGCGATAAAGCGCTGAGGACCAGAAAACGGCGCGGTCTACCGGGCGGCGCGTCAGCCAAATTCCGGCGGGGATTGCCAGCAGCAAACTGACCAGCGCCGGGATGGCCGCCATCAGCCCAATCTGAAAGGAATTTGCTCCCAGCCGCGCGGCGTAGATACTTTGAAAATTGACCGAGGCGCCGCTGAGTACGCCAAACCAGCCAATATCCAGGTATAAGTGAACGAAGTTGGCGCGGTATTGGGCGGGGATGTTGGAGAAGATGTTTTTCACAGCGCCGATTATACGCGCAGTTTTCCACAAAAAAAAAGCCCGGACGTTCAACGTCCGGGCGGGGCGGGCAGTTTTTACTTGCGGATGAATTTTTTGCCGGTCGCCAGTTCGACGCTTTTGTAGGCGCCGTCGTAGATGCCGATGCTTTTGTTTTTGACAATCTGGTCGCAGAAGAGGGTCAGCAGGTCGTCTTCGGCGGTCATCAGGTCAATCGCCTGCAGGGTTTGCGGAATGGTGCGGGTTTCCACCGTGCTGTCACCAATTTCTGCGCCGCGGATGGCGCCCCACATTTCGTGGCCGCCGACGCGCGCGTTGAAAATTTTCGGCACCGGGTAGAAGGCCAGTTCGGAAGGTTTGGTAATCATCACGTCCACCACGCGCATCAGGTAGTTGGTGGCGTACACCGCGTGGAAGGTGTTGTCGTGCAGGAAAACGTGCAGGCCGTGCGCGGGCTTTTCGCGGATGCTGTCGGTAAACTCGCGCGTGTCGCCCCAGGTGAAGTGAGTGTGAATCAGGTCTTTGTGCGCGGCCAGTTCGCCTTGCAGCCATTCCCAGTTATTTTTGTGGTCGCCCAGGTTGATGAACAGGGCGATTTTATCTTTTTGAATGAGCGGCAGGGCGTGTTCAATAATCGCCTTGAACAATTCGCGCTGCGCTCCGGCGCCGCCCATCGTCACCAAAAAGCGGCGCGGCTCTTTGGCCTTCATGCGTCGCAGGCGGGCGTCGCAGTCGGTTTCGATGTTTTCAACCAGTTCATGGTCAACGTGATGGCCGGTGTAGAAGAGCGCATCCGATGGGACGGGTTTCATCACTTTGCCGCTCTCGTCAAAGCCGCGCATGACGCGAAAACCGTAGTAGCCCGAAGGCGACTGGACGGCGTGCTTGGCGCCTTCCGTCAGTTGGAAGGCCATCGGCCAGTTGTCGAACATCATATCCACCACGTTGGTCATGCCGCCCGCCACCGCGCCCATGCAGTTCCACATGTGCGAGGTCAAAATCGGCATGTCGGCGGGCAGTGCGCCGTACAGGTTTTTGAACAGTTCGCTCATCTTGTAATCTTTGACTTCGGTTTTCAAAAACCGCCAGGGCCAGGTCACAATCCAGTTATTGAAGAGCGTGTTCAGGCCCGGCAGGCTGGGTTCGCCGGTGGTCAGACTTTCCCAAACATATTTATCAAACCAGGGGTAGCGCTGTGAAATGCGCGAATATTTGCTGTAATTGGTATTGCACCAGTTGATGACATCGGTCGTGATGCCGGGCGTGGAAAGCAGGTCGAGCCAGTAGGGCGTAAAACCCATCGCTTTGGCCGCCGAAACGCCCGCCATGGCGATGCGGTAGTGACCGAATCCCATGCGGATGGTGCTGACGATGACGCCGTTTTCCTTACTCAGCGGCGCGCCGCCGTCGCGCACGATTTCCTGCAACCCAAAAATTTCCCCGCCGTAGGGGTGGTCTTTGACGCTCAAATTAAATTTTTCATTGGGGTCGTAGTTAAACTGCTTCGCCAATTTCGCCTGCCAGGCATCCGCCGCGCGGGTCTGCCCCTCGGTAATGGCATTGCCGTACACTTCGTAACGGCCATTCACTTTTTTCATACAAAAATCTCCTTAGGGATGAAATAATTTCTCAATAAACTGAATGCTCATTTTGGCTACCTGCTCGCATTCCGGGCCGAGCGGAATGGCGTGATTGGAATTCTCCAGCCAGTGATGTTCCTTTATGCTGGATTTAACGCCCTCGAAGATGATTTTGCCCGCCTCTGGCGCGACGGTGGTGTCCAGCCGCCCCTGGAAAATCAGGATTGGCTGAGCGATGTTCGCCAGCCGTGAGCGGGTCGCCGCCTGAAAGCGCAGCAGTTCCAGCGCTCCGCGCAGCGGCAGGCCGGGGTAGCCCTGCCAGGCGTCTTTGCCGTCGAGCGACTCGCGCGGCACCTGTTCGATGAAGGGCGCGCCGAGGAAAAGTTTCAGCCGGTCGGCGGCGCTCATCGTCAGCCGGATGGCCGGGGCGTAGAGCAAAATCCCGGCCACCGCCGGATTTTGGCTGGCGAGGTAGAGCGCTACCAGCCCGCCCATCGATTCTCCGCCGACGAAAACCCGCTCGCAGTGAGCCGTCAGCCGGTCGAGCGTTTCCTGCCCGGCGCGCACCCATTCCTGCCAAGTGACGTGATTCAAATCTGCAGGCTGTGTGCCGTGCCCCGGCAGAAGCGGCGCGGCGACGGTGTAGCCGCGCTGATGAAATTTCTCGGCCAGCGGGCGGATTTCTGCGGTGGTGGCGGTGTAGCCGTGTGAGAGAAAAACGCCAACCGGGCCCGATTTCCAGAAAAACGAGTCGCCTTCCAACTGCGGGTTGTGTAAATTGGGGTTGCCTTGCGTGCTCATGATTAGCCTTTGACGCCGCTGCTGGCAACGCTTTCCACAAAAAAGCGCTGGCCGAGAATGAAAACAATCAGGGGCGGCAAAATGGCGATGGCCGCGCCCGCCAAAATCAGGTTGGGGGTGTCGGAGGCGCGTCCGCGCAGAACGTTCAGTGCCAGTGTCAGCACATGATTCTTTTCGTTGCCGACGTTAATCACCACTAGCGGCCACAGGAAGGAATTCCAGGCATAAAGGAAGGTGAAGGTGCCTTGGGTCGCCAATGCTGGGATGCTGGCCGGGATGATAATTTGCCACAAAATCTGGAAGCGCGATGCGCCGTCAATCAGCGCGGCTTCTTCAATTTCTTTGGGGAAGGTAATGAAGTGTTGGCGCATCAGGAAGGTGCCGTAGGCAGTGAAAATCCAGGGGACAATCAGCGCGGCCAGGCGGTCAGTCCAGCCAATGACCACCATCAGCTGGTAGAGCGGCACGATGAACATCACAAACGGAATCATGATTGTGCCAAGATAAAAGACGAAGATGCTATCGCGTCCAGGAAATTTAAGCCGCGCAAAGGCGTAACCGCCCACTACTGACGTTGCCATTTGTCCGAGCGTCACCAAAATGGTCACCAAAATGGTGTTGGTCAGCGCGCGGTCAATGCCCTGCAGGGCAATGACATCGTTGTAATTTTCGGGGTGTGCGCTAATTTTCTCCACCGGTTGGCTCAGGCGCACATTCTGGTAAAGTTTTACTCCGGGGTTTTGCGGGTCTACAAACTCACCTACGGTGGTTGTGCTGAGCAAAACCATGGGGACGATTTTACCGTTGGCCTCTACATCGTAGAGTTTTTCTTCCTTGCCATTAACCATGACCGTTTTTTGAGTCATGGCTCCGCCGGTGGGCTTGACCTCCGTTAAGTATTTTTCCACTGTCGCTGAAAGGCTGTCGGGCGCGGCGAAGGTGCCCACCTGAATGTTGCTGCGCGCCAGGGCGTATTCTTTTTGTGTGCCGTGGTCGTCAACGTAATAGAGCGGCAGTGCATCGGTGTAGCCGATGACCTGTGTGGTGATTGGGTCGCGTGGTAGCACGCGCGGCGGGTAGCGAAAGGTATCTGCGGGGAGTTTGAAGGAAGTTGTCAGCATATAAATAAATGGGAACAACATGATGCCCGCAAATACAATCAGCACGGTATAGACAACCAGAGCGCTGATGAAACGATTTAAGCGATAGGATGGTAATTTCATTGGTCGGCCTCGTTAGTTTTCGTAAACGCCGGATTTGCGCTGTTGTTTGAACTGGATCAGCGTAATACCGAAAATGACGATGAACAGGATCCAGGCAATGGCTGATGCGTAGCCCTGTTTGAAGTTTTGAAAACCACTTCGATACAGGTAGAGCACCAGCGTGATGGTGGCGTTGTTGGGACCTTCTGGCGGATTCATCAGAATGAAAACTTGCTCAAAAATCTGCATGGCCGAAATAGTGGTGGTGGTTAGTACGTAAAAAGTGGATGGCGCCAGCAGTGGGATGGTGATAAAACGAAATTTATGCCAGGGCGTTGCGCCGTCCACGGTGGCGGCTTCGTACAATTCACCGGGAATGTTTTGCAGACCTGCCAGGAAAAGCACGGTATTGAATCCCATCGTTTGCCAGGCGGCAATGATGATGATCGCCAGCAGCGCGGTCTTTTCGTCTGAAACCCATTGAATGCGTGGGTCAATCAGCCCGGCGTTAAACAGATTATTCCAAAAATCTACGCCAAGTGTGATGGCATAGTTGATAAAGCCCACGGTGGCGTTGTAGAGCCATTGCCAGACCAGCGAAATTCCTACAATGGCGGCGATGCTGGGCATGAAGTAGACAGCGCGGAAAAATTTCATGCCGGGCAGTTTGCTGTTGAGGATGTTCGCCAGCAACAGGGCCGGGAGGACGCTGAGTGGAACAGCGAACAAGGCAAAGGTCAGGGTGTTCTTGAGCGCCAGCCAGAAAAATTTATCTTCGGCAGCGAACAAAATACCAGTGTTGCCGAAAATCAGCCGCCCGACTTCATCATAGGTTTTGATATCTACCAGGTCTTTGGCAAGTTGTGTGGCCGAGCTGAGTGGGCGAAAGGTGATGTTGATGATGCGGGCATAATTTGCCAGCCCGATAAAGTGGGGGGTATTGAATGCGTCCGAGTCTGTGAAGGAAAAATAAAATGAGAGCAGGAGCGGCCCGGCGAAAAAGACGAGAAAACCGAGCAGGTTTGGAGAGAGGAACAGCCAGCCACTGAGCATTTGTTCGTTGTGAGCGTGCGAGCCCATTTCGTTGGCGACGGGTTTATTTCCCATCATCCACAGCCCCAAACCAAAGACAAGCACGCCAACCAGCGCCAGTAGCCCAGCGGGCTGTAAAATTTTCGTAAGGAAGTAGAGCAATCCGCTTGGGGCTTGTACCGCCAGTAAAAAGTAAGCCGCGCCCGCCAGCATTACCCATTTTCCGGCGATATCCAGGTAGTTGGCGCCCGGGGCGATTGTGTTCACCCGCGGTGAGAATTCGCTTGTGGTGGTGATGATGTAGCCCAGCAGGATGACGCCCAGCGCTGGAATGCCTCTGCTAAATGTTTCGCCGAGCGCGTCAATGCCAACAAAGACATTGCCGACGCTGAGCAAAATCACGGCACTGGCAACAAATGCCAGGTAGTCTACAAACAAGGAGATAGTGCGTCCGCGATGATTGCGGCGACGAATATCGGGAATGGCGGCCAGGCTGAAACCTCCCGCCAGCCCGAGTGCGGCGGTAATGAGTATCTGTTGCCAAAGTGGAAGCGCTGCTATTAACCAGGCGGCCAGAATGCCCCCGGCGGCCAGTGCGGCGAAAACCATCCGCCAGATGACCAGCAGGCGTAGTAGAAAATTTGGCTCGGTAAAACGTTGCGGAATCAGTTTCATGCCAGGCTCCTTGGGGGAGTAGAAAGAGGACGGGCAGGCCTCGTTGGAATGAGACCTGCCCGTAAAAGCCGAAAGTTTACTTGGTGAAGACTTTGTTGGCTTCGTCGCAAATGGTCGCGCCGAAATCAGCCACGCTGGTGCCGCCGGTCAGTACCGATTGGACTGCCGGGCCGACGACTTTGTCATATTCCGGCCAAGAACCAGCCCAGAGTGGGCCTTCCGCGGTCGGTTTGGCAGCGTCCGCGATACCATTCAGGAAGGCCTGATTGTTGGTGGGCGGGGTGAAGGTCAGGAAGGCATCGAGCGCCTGCTGGCTGACACGGCTGGGGATGTTGGCGCCGAGGGCGGCAACTTTGCCTTGCGTTTCAGCGGTGGTCAGTGCCTGAACGAGTTTCCAGGCTTCTTCGGGGTGAGCGGTCTTGGCGTTGATGACATAAGCGCCCCAGAAGAGCCAGTTGCCGGGGGTGCCTTGCGGGCCATTCGGCAGTTCAACCACGTCCCAGTTGAAGGGCACGGTGCGTACGCCGGGGGTCGCCCAGCGGCCATTTTGGAACATGGCAACTTTACCGGCGCGGAAGGGCGGTTCGGGGTCTTCGCCGTAAGGGGTGGCGACGTCGAAGTCAGCGTACAGGGAGCGCTGGAAATCGAGGCCGGCCAGGGATTCGGGCGTGTTCAGGGCGCAAGCGGTGCGGTCAGCGTTGAAGAAACCGCCGCCAGCGGCGTTGAGCCATGTGCCGTAAGGTCCCCACCAGGCACTGGCGCCGTAGCCGTAGATATCCGGGCCGAGGGCGCGGGTTTTCTGGGCAACATCGAGGAAGGCGTTCCAGTCCCACTTGCCCGCTTTGGCGAGTTCACGCGGGTCGGGAGCGCCGGCTTCTTTGATGAGGTCGAGGTTCAGGTACAGGGCGAAGGTCGAAACATCGCGCGGCAGGCCCCACAGAGCGCCAGAGTCCGCGCCAGATTTGGCGCCTTCAGGGTTGTAGGTCAGGTGAGCCATCGGGCCGGCGTAGAAAGCGTTGACATCGAAGCCGTCGGTCTTGGCGGCCAGCGGCGCGATGTTGAGAATCAGGCCACGGGTGGCGAAATCGGCGACGTCGGTGCCGGGGATCCAGAAGACATCCGGGGCGGTGCCAGCGGCAACTTCGGCGCGCAGCTGGTCCTGGTAGTTGGCGCCTTCGGTGCCACCGGGTTCGTAGGCTAGCGTGATGCCGTCGAGCTGGGTATCTAGCCCGACGCTGATGTCGCTGTAGACTTTGATTTCTTCCTGGTTGTCCGGGCGGGTGCGCCAGCGCAAGGCAACGTCAATAGCGGGGGCAGCGGGGGTCGCTGCGGGGCCGCAGGCGGCCAGTAAGAACATGGCGACCACCAGCAGGCTGATTGCTTTCCAAAGTACGTTGTGTTTCATCTTTTCCTCCAAACAAATATGGGTTGAAATGGGTGCAAAAATTAACTTGCAGAAACGTTGACTTTCAGGCGGGTCAGGTACCACCTCCCATCTGTGTAGATTGGCGCACAATTAATTGTGCAGTGGTTCTTATCTGGCAAGACTGTTGTGTCTCGCCGCAAATTTTACTAACCAGCATTCGCGCGGCTTCGCGCCCAATGCGCGGCATGTCTTGTTTCATTGTGGTCAAGGGCGGGTCGAAATAGGAGGCCAAGGGCATGTCGTCCACGCCGATGACGGCCAATTGTTCTGGAATGCGCAGGTTCATATCGCGTGCGGCGCGCAACACGCCGAGCGCCATGCGGTCATTTTGAGCAAAGATGGCCGTCGGCAGGGTTCCTTGTTCTTTGAGAAAGAATAAGGCGTCTTGTCCCGATGTGGCGCTCCAGTCGCCTTCCACCATCAAGGCTTCGTCTGGCTCAATGCCGAATTGCGTCAGGGCGCGGGTGTAACCGTTGGCGCGGTCGTTGGAGCAGTCTTCTTCCATCGGTCCCGTCACCATGGCAATGCAGCGATGTCCAAGATTGAGCAGGTATATCGTGGCATCGTAGGCCGCTTTTTCATCATCCAGGGCTACCGAGCAGATGCTCTCTTGGCGTGAGCGCGCGCCGACAAAGACCAGTGGAAAATTCTGTGGGACGTAGCGATAGCGTTCGTCGGCGTACGGGTTGATGACGACTAATCCATCCACACGGCGGTGACCGATGAGCTCGTCCACCAGTGCGCGGAAAGCATCGGCGCTTCCGGCAGAAGATGAAAGCATGAAGTAGCCATTGGCGCGCGCTTCCAGCTCTGCGCCTTCGATGATGCTGGCAAATGTAAAATCGGTCAGGTTGGGGGCGATGCAGGCGAGTGTGTGTGTTTGGCCTTGCGCCATGGAGCGCGCAATGGCGTTGGGAATGAAGCCTAATGCTTCAATGGTCACTTCGACGCGCGCGCGGGTTTCAGGGGTGACTTCTTCGCGCCCGTTGATGACGCGCGAAACTGTCTGGTGCGAAACACCGGCCTGACGGGCAACATCTCGGATGGTGGGACGGCTACTGGACATGTTTTTGGGGAAATATACAATGTTACCGGTCACGTGACCGGTAACATTAGTTTACAGGATGTGCTGGCAACTTGTCAAGAGGCAATTTTCTGGTGATTACCCACAAGTGGTTTTAACCACCAGTAGCGGTTAAATATAGATGTGTACAATCACCAGAAACTTTATTCTTGACATTCTGCATAGTGGGTGATATAAACCAACGCTAACAATTCAATACACGCTCTTATCCAGAGAGGCGGAGGGACCGGCCCTGCGAAGCCTCGACAACCTGACGAAAGTCAAGGTGCCAATTCCGGCAGTTTTATCTGGAAGATGAGAGGATGGTCTACGCGTAACCCTCTTCTTGTACTTACCAGAAGAGGATTTTTTTTCTCTTCGGGTAGGGGCGGATTTTTATATACAAGGAGAGAACCCATGTCTGCTCGTCAATTTGGTTTTGCCACCCGTCAGTTGCACGCCGGTTATACCCCCGACCCGACTACCGGCAGTTGCGCCGTTCCCCTGTATCAAACTACCAGTTACCAGTTCAAAAGTACCGAACATGCCGCAAATTTGTTCGCACTGAAGGAATTGGGCAATATTTATACCCGCCTGATGAATCCGACGACTGACGTGATGGAACAGCGTCTGGCCAGCCTGGAAGGCGGCGTCGGCGGGCTGGCTGCCAGCAGCGGGCACGCCGCCCAGGCCCAGACGATTTTCACCCTGTGTCAGGCGGGCGACCACATCGTCAGCAGCAGCCGCCTCTATGGCGGAACCTACAATCAGTTTGCCTACAGCCTGCCCCGGCTGGGAATTGACGTCACGTTTGTTGACCCGGAAAACCCCGCCGATTTTGAAGCCGCCATTCGCCCGAATACCAAAATTCTCTACGGTGAGACGCTTGGCAACCCCGATATTTCCGTCTTTCCATTTGAAGAAGCCGCCGCAATTGCCAAAAAGCACGGCGTGGTGCTGATGATTGATAACACGTTTGCCACCCCCTACCTGTTCCGTCCCTTTGAATGGGGCGCAAACATCGTCACCCACAGCACCACCAAATTCATCGGCGGGCACGGAACCAGCATCGGCGGCGTCATCGTGGACGGCGGTAATTTCGACTGGACGAGCGGGCGCTTCCCCAACTTCACCGAACCTGACCCGTCGTATCACGGGCTGGTTTACGCCGATTTGCTGGAGGCCGGTTTGCCGCCCTTTATCATCAAGGCGCGGGTGCAGGTCTTGCGTGATTTTGGCGGCTGTCAGTCGCCGTTCAATGCGTGGCAGACGCTTCAGGGCATTGAAACGCTCAGCCTGCGCATGGAGCGGCATGTGCAAAATGCTCAGGCGGTGGCTGAATTTCTGGAATCCCATCCGAGGGTGGGCTGGGTGAAATACCCCGGCCTGAAGAGTCACCCGCACTACGAGCGGGCGCGGCGCTATTTGCCCAAAGGCCCGGGCGCGATTCTTGGCTTCGGCGTCAGGGGCGGGGTGGAGGCGGGCAAACGCTTCATTGAGCGCCTGCAATTATTCAGTCACCTGGCGAATGTCGGCGACGCCAAAAGCCTGGCGATTCACCCTGCCAGCACCACCCACAGCCAGCTGACGCCCGCCCAGCAAGCATCCGCCGGAGTCAGCCCCGATTTCGTGCGTCTGAGCATCGGCCTGGAAGACATCGCCGATATTTTGTGGGACCTCGGCCAGGCGCTGGAATAATCATGCCCGTTAAAATTCCCGCCACCCTGCCCGCCCGCGTCGTTTTGCAGGCGGAAAATGTTTTTGTCATGGGCGAAGAACGCGCCCAGCATCAGGATATTCGCCCGCTGCGGGTGGCGATTCTCAACCTGATGCCGACCAAAATCGCCACTGAAACGCAGCTGGCGCGCTTGCTGGGAAATACGCCTCTGCAGGTGGACGTGACCCTGCTGCACACCGTCAGCCACCAGGCGCGCAACACGGACGCCGAACACCTGCTCAAGCATTACGTCACCTTTGCGCAGGTGCGCGCCGAAAAATTCGACGGCCTGATCATCACCGGCGCGCCGGTGGAAACGCTGCCCTTTGAAGCGGTGGATTATTGGCCGGAGCTGACCGCCATCATGGATTGGGCCGAAACCAACGTCGAAGCAATGCTCTACGTTTGCTGGGGCGCGCAGGCCGGGCTGTATCACCGTTACGGCGTGCCCAAATATGCCCTGCCCGCCAAGATGTTCGGCGTGTTTGAGCACCGCACGCTGATTTCCACCGCCAAAATTTTGCGCGGTTTTGACGATGTTTTCCTGGCCCCGCACTCGCGCCACACCGAAATTCGCCGCGCGGATGTGGAGCGGGTGGCCGACCTGCAAATCTTGGCCGAGTCGGACGCGGCGGGCGTTTATCTGCTCAGCTCGCTGGATGGACGGCATGTCTTTGTCACCGGCCATTCAGAATATGACCCGCTGACGCTGCAGGCCGAGTACGAGCGCGATGTCAAAAAAGGCCTGCCCATCAACATCCCCAACAATTACTACCCCAATGACGACCCGACCCGTCCGCCGCGCGTGGGTTGGCGGGCGCACGCCAACCTGCTCTACGCCAACTGGTTGAATTATTTCGTCTACCAGGTGACGCCTTACCGGCCGGAAGAAATTCCCTCGGGCGCAACGCGCGACGATTTTTAAACGAAAACAGGGCAGGCCAGGCGGCCTGCTCTGTTTTTCTGTATTGAAAATTACAGCGTTTTCAGATAGTCATCCATCGCTCTGGCGGCTTTGCGGCCAGCGACCATGGCGGTCACCACCAAATCGGGGCCGGTGACGCCGTCGCCGCCAGCGAAGACGCCGGGGCGGCTGGTTTCGCCCGTCGCTTTATTTTTGACGGTCACCAGCCCCCAGTCGTGGGTTTCCATGTCGGGCGTGGTTTTGCCGAGGATGGGATCCGGCCAGTAACCGAGGGCTTTAATCGCCGTATCAATGGCGATGGAGAAGTTGGAACCTTCCACCGGGACGGGTTTGCGGCGGCCTTTGGCGTCGGGTTCGCCCAATTTCATTTCGATGCACTCGACGGCGGCCAGGCGGCCATCTTCCCCGGCGATGAATTTCACCGGCTGGGTCAGAAAGCGATATTTTGCGCCCTCGGCCCTTGCCATTTTGCGGTCTTTTTTGCCGCCGGGCATTTCGGTTTCGGTGCGGCGATACAGGCAGGTGACTTCTTCTGCGCCCAGGCGCAGGGCGGTGCGCAGGCAGTCGGAGGCGGTATCGCCGCCGCCGATGACGGCCACGCGCTTGCCGAGGGTCGGGCGTCCGTTTTTGTCGGTCGGAAGCAGGTTTTCCCGCACGTTACCGCGAATCAGAAAATCGGTGGCTTCGTACACGCCGGGCAGGTCTTCGCCGGGGATTTCCATTTTGGCGTCAATCCCCGCGCCGACGCCCAGAAAAACAGCCTGATAGCCTTCAGTGAACAGGTCATCAATCGTTTTGTCCTGGCCGATGTAGGTGTTGCCGACAAATTTGGCTCCGGCGGTTTCCAAATCCTGCCATTTTTTAAAAAAGGCGTCTTTGGAAAGTTTGAAGTTGGGAATGCCATAGACCATCAGCCCGCCGGGCGCGGGTTTGCTGTCGAAGACGGTCACATCGTGACCGCGTTCCAATAAAACATGCGCGGCGGATAACCCGGCAGGTCCAGCGCCGACGATGGCGACTTTTTTGCCGCTGGAAGGCGCTTTTTGGGTAACGTAGGGATTGTGTTCGCGTTCCCACTCCAACGAAAAGACTTCCAACTGGCCGGTTAGCACTGGCTCGTGGTTTTTATTGAGGACGCAGGAGCCCTGGCAAAGCTGTTCGTGTGGGCAGACCCGTCCGCAGACTTCGGGCAGGGAGGATGTGTTGTGATAAATCCCGGCGGCGTCTTTGTAGCGGCCCTGTTCAATCAGCCACATGGCGGAGGGGATGTCGTTATGGGTTGGGCAGGCGACCATGCAGGGGGCCGGGTCGGGGCAGTGAATGCAGCGCGCCGCTTCTACTTTGGCGTGGGTTTCGTCGAATCCAATGACAACCTCATCAAAATCACAAACTCGCTCATCGGGCAGTCGCAACGATAAATCCTGAAAAGGTTGATTGGCGCGCTCTTTGCGATCGATGGCGAGGAATTCACTTGGGATTGCTTGCATATTACTCCTCCGCAGACAGTCAATTAAGGATAAACTCCGGCAAACATGATACCGGAGTTTGGCTTTTTTTATCAGCCTCGAATGTCATCTTCTCTGGCGACAATCGTCACGATTTCATAGAGAAATGTGACCGAGTTAGTCTGGATAGTTTTTGACAGGGGCGCATGTTTACAGTCAACAAGGCCGCTTCTGCTTCATGTTAGAAGCGCGTAAGACGACGTATTCCGCGCCTCGCGCCTTTGGGAATGTGTAAGGTAGAATGCAATGTCTGTCATTTCATTTTGTATGTTCAGGGAGAGTACCTATGTTTAAAAATCGTCGTATCTGGTGGCTTGTGGGCGGGCTGGTGTTGGTGGCCGCGCTGGTAACTATTTTTATCGTTCGCCGTAATGCCACAACTGCCAATGGTTTGTATGAGACAACCGCTGCTGCGCGTGGTAATTTACAAGCGATTGTCGGCGCTACCGGCACGGTGCGCGCCAATCAGTCGGCAGAGCTGGTCTGGCAGGCCAGCGGCACTGTCGAAGCGGTCAAGGTCAAGGTGGGCGATGCGGTCAAGGCGCAGGACATTCTGGCGACCTTGCAACAGACTTCGCTTTCGCAAAATGTTATTTTGGCCGAGTCCGATTTGCTCGCGGCGCAGCGTTCGCTGGAAGATTTGATGAGTTCTGGCACTTCCCGCGCTCAGGCGGATCTGGCGCTGGCGCAGGCTGAAGATGCGCTCAAAACTGCCAAAGATAAATATGAAGGCGCCAATTTCAAGCGCGCATCAGATACCAAGGTCGAAAATACTCAGTCGCAACTGGATATTCTTAACAATCAGATTGCGATTGCCCGCAGAACATACGCCTTGTTTGCGCGTCTTCCCAGCGGCGATTCGCGCCGTTCTGGGGCGCTGGCAAATTTGACCAGCCTGGAATTACAACGTGATCAGCTTTTGGCCGAATTGAATTATTTGACCGGCACACCAGATGATAACGAGGTTGCCCAGCGCAAGGCCAATTACGAGTTGGCGCAGGCGCAATATGATGACGCCTTGCTGCGCGTGGAACGCTTGAAGGATGGCCCAGACGTGCTGGAAGTTTCTCGCCTGCAGGCGCAACTTACCGCCGCGCAAGCCACGCTCAACCTGGCCCAAGTCAGCGCCCCGTTTGCGGGGATGATTACGCAGGCCGAACCGCTGCCCGGCGACCAGGTCAGCCCCGGCGTGCCCGCTTTCCGCCTGGATGACCTTTCGCACTTGTTGGTGGATGTGCAGGTTTCAGAAATCGATATCAACAATTTGCAGGCTGGTCAGGAAGTGACCCTCTTTTTTGACGCAATTTCCGGCAAATCGTACACCGGCAAGGTCGTCGAAGTGGGCCGCGTGGGTTCGGTGGTGCAGGGCGCGGTGGAATTTACCGTGACGGTGGAATTGACCGACCCGGATGAGTTGGTGCGCCCCGGCATGACCGCCGCTGTCAACGTGTTGGTAAAACAATTGGATGGCGTTTTGCTGGTTCCCAACCGCGCCGTGCGCGTGGTGGATGGCGAGCGCGTGGTCTACGTCCTCAAAAACGGCCTGCCGGTGGCGACCAAAATTCGCCTGGGGGCCACCTCCGACGCGGTCAGTGAAGTGGTCGGTGGCGACTTGCAGGAAGGCGATTTGATTATTCTCAACCCGCCCGCCGCCGGGCTCAACGGGCCCATGGGCGGCGGACGCCCCGGAGGCAACTGATGCCTGAAACCGTCATTCACGCTGAAGGCCTGACCAAAGTCTATCAGATGGGCGATGTGGAAGTCCGCGCGCTGCGTGGGCTGACTATGGATGTCTTTCGCGGCGAAGTGGTCGCCATCATGGGGCCGTCCGGCTCTGGCAAATCCACGCTGATGAACATCCTCGGCTGCCTCGACCATCCAACGGATGGCAGTTACCTGCTCGACGGCGAGGAAGTTGCTCCGCTGCGCGACGACCAGTTGGCCGAAATTCGCAACCGCAAGGTCGGGTTCATCTTTCAGTCCTTCAATTTACTGGGGCGCCAGACGGCGCTTTCCAATGTGGAATTGCCCCTGCGCTACGCCGGGCTGACCGAAGGCCGCCGCGAAAAAGCCCGTCAGGCGCTGATTGCTGTTGGGCTCGAAACGCGCATCAACCACAAGCCGACGGAACTTTCCGGCGGCCAGCAGCAGCGCGTGGCGGTGGCGCGCGCCATCGTCAATAACCCGGCCATCATCATGGCCGATGAACCAACCGGCAACCTCGACTCGAAAGTCGGCCAGGAAATTATGGATTTGCTGCTTTCGCTCAACCGCGAGCGCGGCGCAACCCTGATTATTGTCACCCACGACCCGCGCGTGGCCGCCCAATGTGGGCGAGTCATTCGCATTAGTGATGGTGTGGTGGATACGGAGACGAACGAATGACTCTCTGGCAGACGATTTTTGAGGCCCTCGAAAGTCTCAATTCCAACAAATTGCGTTCCGGGCTGACGATTTTGGGCATTGTCATCGGCGTTGCGGCGGTGATTGCCATGCTGGCGATTGGTCAGGGCGCGCAAAATTCGATCACTGGCTCGATCAGCGGCATCGGCACCAACTTGCTTTTCATCTTTTCGGGCAACGACCAGGCCGAACTGCGCAACGTGCGCCCGCTCACCCTGCAAGATGCGACGGCGCTTTCTGACCCGTTTGCCGCGCCGTCCATCGAAGCCGTCGCCCCGATTATTCAGAGCGGCAGCATCGAAGTCGTTGGCAACGGTGAGCAGACCCGCACCACGTTGAGCGGCATCACACCTTCCTATTTTGTCGTGCGCAACTTCAACGTGGCTGAAGGCGACCCAATCAACGACGAACATCTCTACGGGCGCGCCTCCGTCGCCCTGCTGGGCACCGACGTGGCCGATAAACTTTTCGGCCGCCACGAGGGCCTGGTCGGCGAAACCATCCGCATCGAGGGCCAACCCTTCCGCATCATCGGCATCATGGAGCAAAAGGGCGGCTCCTCCTTCGGCTCGCAGGATGATGTCGTGCTCATTCCCATGACCACCGCCCGCACGCGCATCATTCGCCGCTCCACCGACAAAGTAGACATCATTTTTGCCAAAGCCATCAGCGCCGATGTCGTGCCGCAGGCCACCGAAGAAATCGCTCAGGTGCTGCGCACCCGCCACCGCTCAGCCATCGGCGCGGATGATTTCAGCGTGCTTTCTCAACAAGATTTCTTGCAAACCGTACAAACCATTCTGGGTGTTTTCACCATCTTCCTGGGTGGCATCGCGGCCATTTCGTTGCTGGTGGGCGGCATTGGTATCATGAACATCATGCTCGTCTCGGTGGCGGAACGCACCCGCGAAATTGGCCTGCGCAAAGCCCTCGGCGCACGCAAACGCGATATTCTGATTCAGTTTTTGACGGAATCTTCCCTGCTCAGCCTGATCGGCGGCCTGGTCGGAATCATCCTCGGCTGGCTGATTGCCTTTGCCGTTGGGCAAATCGCCACCGCCACCGGCAACGCCTTCACCCCCGCTGTCGGCTGGGATGGCATCCTGCTGGCAACGGTCACCTCGACGGCGATTGGCCTGTTCTTCGGCATTTACCCCGCCAACCGCGCCGCCAGCCTGCAGCCCGTCGAAGCGCTGCGCTACGAATAGCCTTCTTGCGGTAAAATTGACATATTCCTATCCGAATTGAAGGGAACTCAAATGGAAGCCAAACTGAATCAACTCAAAACGCTTTTGGGCGAAGTCGCCGACCTCGGTCAGATTATTGCCCTGCTGGACTGGGACCAACAAACCTACATGCCGCAAGGCGCCGCCGAAACACGCGGGCAGCAGCTCTCCACGCTCAGCGCTTTGGCGCATGAAAAAGGCATCTCGCCCGAAATTGGCAAACTGCTCGAAGAACTGGCCCCCTGGGCTGAAAGCCTCGACCGCGACAGCGAAGAATATCGGCTGATAACGGTTACCGCCAAAGACTACGCCAAAGAAACCCTCGTCCCCACCGACTACGTCGCCGAATATTCGCAAGTTTCCACCATGGCGCACCAGGCCTGGGCCGAAGCCCGCGCCAAATCTGATTTCTCCCTTTTCCGTCCGCACCTGGAGCGGATGCTCGACCTGAAAAAACGCTACGTCTCCTTCTTTCCGCCCGCCGCGCACCCCTACGACACTCTGCTGGACGATTTTGAACCCGGCATGAAAACAGATGATGTGAAGGAAATTTTCAACACCCTGCGCCCGCAACAAGTGGAACTGATTCAGGCGATTGCCGCCCGCCCGCAAGTGGATGACGCCTTCATGCACCTGGCCTACGACGAACAAAAGCAATGGGATTTTGGCGTGAATGTAGTCACCGCTTTTGGCTATGACTGGAATCGTGGTCGCCAGGACAAATCGGCGCATCCGTTTACCACCAACTTCGGCATTGACGACGTGCGCATTACCACTCGCTTTGAGAAAGATTCCGGCGCCTCGGCGTTGTTCAGCACCATGCACGAAGCTGGTCACGGGATGTACGAGCAGGGCGTCGGCCATATTTGGGCGCGCACCCCGCTGGCAGGCGGCGCCTCACTGGCAGTTCACGAGTCGCAGAGCCGCATGTGGGAAAATCTTGTCGGGCGTTCCCTGCCTTTCTGGGAACATTTTTACCCCAAACTGCAAGCCGCTTTCCCTGCGCAGTTGGGCAATGTCGGCCTGGAGCAGTATTACAAAGGCATCAACAAGGTCGAGCGTTCCCTGGTTCGCGTCGAATCGGACGAAGCCACTTACAACCTGCACATCATGTTGCGCCTGGAACTGGAAATTGCCATGATCGAAGGCGCGCTTCAAGTCAAAGACCTGCCCGAAGCCTGGAACGCCAAAATGCGGGATTATCTTGGCCTGACTCCGCCCAACGACGCCAAGGGCGTTTTGCAGGACATTCACTGGTCGGGCGGCATGATTGGCTACTTTTCCACCTATGCGCTTGGTAACCTTATCTCGGCGCAACTGTGGGAAAAATTCCGCTCCATCAACCCCGACCTGGATGACCAGATGCGCAAGGGCGATTTCTCGGCGCTGCTTTCCTGGTTGCGTGTCAAAATTCACCAGCACGGGCGCAAATACGAACCGCAGGAACTGGTTCAGCGCGTCACTGGCTCGAAGATTGACCCGGCGCCGTATGTGCGCTATCTGAAGACAAAATACGGCCAGATTTACGGGCTGTAAGAATGTGCCGCGAGATTTATCTCGCACCGTAAAAGAGCGACGGTCATCAGACCGGCGCTCTTTTTGCTTCGAAATTTTCTGATGGTATCGAGAATTGGCGATTTGTGGGTAATCGCCAAAAATTGTCCATTGCCTTTTCATCTTCATGCAGCCCGATTGTTAGAAACACGACCGTTTTATCGTCCAGCCTGTTTTTTGTAAAATAAAACGAGCGCACCTGGCGTAGAAATTGACATCGAAAACGAGACCACCGCAGCGTATTTCCGGTAACATCAGTAACCGGAGGTACCCAGGAGATGAGAACGGTGGAAGA
>Ga0210026_1001012_pt1 | contig 29150 bp, 27 predicted proteins | sample CryGeymeta201509_FD_183977 | JGI IMG/M metagenome (GOLD analysis project Ga0210026, IMG submission 183977) | Groundwater microbial communities from Crystal Geyser aquifers in Utah, USA - Crystal Geyser metaG 2015-09 (SPAdes) (version 2) | ecosystem: Environmental > Aquatic > Deep subsurface >...
AGCAACGAAGTTAAACTCCGGTCGGCGATTCCGAACGACCCATACTTTACGCAGCAATGGAGCTTGAGCAATATTGGCCAGACAGGTGGTACAAATGGAGCCGATATGAAAGCAAAAAAAGCCTGGGAGCTTTCAAAAGGAAATATTTGGGGGAGTCACAGGCCTGTCATAGCAGTAATTGATGGGGGGTTCCAGCAAAACCATCCAGATTTGGCGTTTATTTCTGGGGGCTATAATGCTTACAATAACTCATATACACTGCCAATCGATAACCATGGAACACATGTTTCAGGTATTATTGGAGCAAAAGGTAACAATTCACTAGGCGTCACAGGCGTAAATTGGGGAATCGATATTTTTCCGGTCGCTGGTTCTTCAGGTAGTGAAATTGTTGTACTAAGAGCGCTTAACCATATTCTGGGATTACGAAAATTGTATAACGCAACGAATGGCACTTCGGGTAGATATATAGTCGCTACCAACGGTTCTTTTGGTGTGAATTTTGGAAATCCAAGCAATTATCCTGCATGGTGTGCTGCTTATGATTCATTGGGAAGACATGGTATATTGAGCGTTGCTGCAACAGCAAATCTTAATATTAATGTTGACAATGTAGGCGATATTCCAACAGCATGCGGTAGCAATTATTTGATTTCGGTAACAAATACAACGCATAAAGATGAGAGGCAAGAGAGTGCTGCTTATGGGGCAATAGCGATTGATTTAGGTGCGCCAGGTACGGATATATTTTCAACGGTATCATCAAGCACATACGCACCTTTGACTGGCGCTTCAATGGCTGCTCCTCATGTTGCGGGCGTAATTGGATTGATTTATTCCGTCTATTCGACTTCATTTCTCAACGGAAGTTTATCGAATCCGGAACAAGCAGCTTCTTTAACTAAAGGGTTTGTTTTAAATAACATCGACCAAATCAGTAGTTTGCAAGGAATCACAAGGACCGGCGGCAGACTCAACGCTTACAAAGCAGTGCTAGCTGCTTTACCAATTGTGAATAACTATCATTATAACTCCGATGAAACGATTAGTTACACTCATTTTACAGGTGCTAACACAGTAGAGGAAGATACCGACCTAACCATTCCCGCTGGAAAATATGTCGTTCTGGAAGGTAGTTTAACAGGTACTTTCGATGCTAAACTCAAAATTTACGGTACCATGATTGTGGAAGAGAATGCACTACTCTCTCAATTACACATTACAGTATATAACGGTGGCAAGCTTATCATCCGACCGGGAGCTAAATTACTTTTCCGAAACAATCAGCAATTGAATGTGCAAGAGTATGCGATACTTGAAGCAATTGGGACTCCATCAAATCCTATCATTTTTGATAAAGCCACCGGTTCTAACTGGCGCTACTTGTACTTGAAAGGTAGCGCTGTGTTAAAGTATGTAGATATCGCCAACGCTCAGTATGGTATCTATCAAAACAATGTTTATGAGACTTCAACTATAACCGATTCTAAAATACGTAACAGTAGTAGTTTTGGGTATTACGGTGTGTATGGTTACCTCTACTTGGTTCGTACCCTTATTGAAAACTCAGGGTCAGACGGAATAAACGCTAATAATTATACGGTCATAAACGATGCGAGTATTTATGATTATAACTATTGGGTTCCTGCCAATGTGGTGATTCGTAATAATGGCCGCTATGGAGTCTATTCAAATACTAGTTCACAAGTACTTCTTTCGGAAGCAGGCAGTTTATATGGCGGATATAACTCTATTTATGGAAATACCTTCTATGACTTATACGCTACAAATAACTCAGAGGCAGCTTCTGCAAAAAGTTGGTGGGGACAATATCCTCCCAACACAGCTAAATTCTTCGAAGGAGATATCTATTCCACTGCTTATTACGGCTACCCGCTCAATTATAACCCAAATGCCTTAATGAAGGCGTTGTCTGGTGCTATAAATGCTTCTTCTGTTAATGAGGATACTCTTCTTAAACCTGAAAATCAGGATGAAACGGAGCCATTGACAAACTCACGATTTATGGCAAAAATAGCGGAATTTCGCCGGAAAGGCGACCGAATCGGTTTGTATGACTTTGTGAAAGACTTGTCCACCGATTCCAAAAGCGAATTAAATGGACAGGCAAACCTGGCTCTTATTTTGGCCTTGAACGGTAACGGTGACTATATTAGTGCTAACTCATTGGCAAGGTCTATTTTTTCAAATCCGGTAGCAAAACCCAATGATCGTTTGTTTGCAGGTGTGCAGCTTTTTCATCAGTGGCTGGACTACAATGAGTTTGGGACAGGCGAAGATATAACCTCCGAAATCCCTTCTATTATTACTAATCTGGAAACGTTGAAACTTGACTCTGTTCAAGTAGCTATGTACAGAGATTTGGCAGGAATAGGTGCTGATAAAAAAGATCGAGAAAGCGAAGAAGATAGTAACGATTCGAACCAGTTTAGTATCACAAATTTTCCAAATCCTTTTAATCCGACTACCGAAATACGTTTTAATTTGCCTGTTCAGAATGAAATTACACTAAAAGTATTTGACATGATTGGTAGGGAAGTTGCTGTACTTATTCAGGAGCGAATGGACGCTGGCTTACACACTATTTCATTTAATGCATCCAATCTTTCAAGTGGTATTTATATGTATCGTTTACAAATAGGTAACAGTATGTTTACTCAAAAAATGACTCTTTTAAAATAATGGATTCAATCATCACTGGATAGTTTCTATTTCCTATCTTTTAATGATTTTAATTCTCGTTTTCAAAGACTACATACATGAAAAAATTCCATTCAACTAACATATTTGTTTCTCTACTACTTGTTTTCGTTTTAAATCAACTTACTTTCGCTCAAATCACATCCACTCAAGTTGATTCTCTAGTCAACTTGGCGCTTAAGAAATTCAATGTTGCTGGAGCTTCGGTTGCCATTGTGAAAGATGGAAAGATTATTCACGAAAAAGGTTATGGTTTCAAATCTGTTGCGACGAAAGAAAAAGTCAACGAATTTACTCAGTTTGAAATCGCATCAAACAGTAAAGCGTTTACCTCAGCTGCGCTTGCCATTTTGGTTGAAGAAGGAAAATTAAATTGGACAGATAAAGTCGTAACTCACATTCCTGAGTTCAAAATGTATAACGATTATGTTACCGCCAATTTCACCATTCTGGATTTATTGACACACAGAAGCGGTTTAGGACTTGGCGCTGGCGATTTAATGTGGTGGCCCGATGGTTCTGATTTCACGATTCAAGATGTGCTTACTGGATTTCAGCATTTTAAACCGAAATCAGATTTCAGAACAAAATACGATTATGACAATTTGTTGTATCTCGTTGCAGGCGAAGTCATTATCCGAAAAAGTGGAATGTCTTGGGAAGATTTTATACAAACACGAATTCTGAATCCTTTAGAAATGACACGTTCTTTCCCTTCTTTAAAAGCCATAAAAGACAAAAGCAATTTGGCCTCACCTCACAAAATCGTAGATGGAAAACTCGTTCCGTTTGAGAATTTTTCTGATATGATAAATGGAGCCGCAGCCGACATGAAAGCTAACGTTCACGATTTAAGTAAATGGATGATCATGCATTTGAATCAGGGCAAATACGGCGATAGTTTGCAGTTTCAATTGTTCACAGAAGCGAGTCAACGACAAATGTGGCGCATTCATACCGTAATTGATGGCGCTCCAAACAAACGCTACAACACACATTTTTACGGTTACGGCTTGGGTTGGGGAATTCGTGATGTTAAAGGGTACAAACGAGTTTCTCACACGGGCGGACTGCCAGGAATGCTTTCCACAACCATTATGATTCCTGATATCAATTTGGGAATGGTTATTCTAACTAACACAGATCTGGGCGGAAGTTCCCTTTTTAATGCCGTAAGTAATTCGATTTTGGACAGTTATTTAGAATTAGAAGACAATAACTGGATCGATTTTTATGATAAACGTCAACAAAAATCGCTTCATAATGCCGATTCGGTAACCACAAAAATTTGGGAAATCGTTGCAAAAGCCAAAAGTAAACACATCAAACCTGAAGATTATATCGGAGTTTATGAAGATGCTTGGTTCGGAATAGTAGAAGTGTTTATGAATAAAGGAAAACTGTGGCTAAAATCGCACAGAGCGCCAAAACTAAACGGACCGATGGGATTTTATAAAGCCAATACTTTCGCCATAAAATGGGAATATCAACACATGGATGGTGACGTTTTTGCACTATTTAGCTTAGATGAAGAAGGCAAAGCACAAGGAATTACCATGAAAGGAATTTCGCCCAATATCGATTTCAGTTTCGATTTTCAGGATTTGAGTTTTAAACGAGTTGAGGATTAAAAATGAGAAATGAGAAATGAGAAATGAGGAAATCTGGCTATTCTCATAAACGATATGTTTCCTCTTAAACAGGCGCGAGGGTCCCCTCCTGCCTATTTATTCTTAGTTTTGCCCCCTCGTGCCTATCGAATTTAAAACTCCCCATTACATTTATAATTTCTTTAAACGATCTCAACCTTGCGAAAGAATTTCTTATTTAGTAGTTTGAAAAAAAAGATTATGCAAGAAACGCAACTTAAAACAAATTTCCATCAACTCATTGACTCGATTGACAATGAGCAATTGCTATCAAAGTTTTACGGATTGATGTCACAATCTAGAAATTTGGTAGATGGACAATTGTGGAATAAATTAACACATGATGAATTAGAAGATTTAGAATTATCCTATCTTGAATCCGAAAATCCTGAAAATCTTATCACACACTCTGAAATTCAGAAAAAGCATTCTAAATGGCTTTAGAAATTTATTGGACAAGAAGAGCCGATGAGAAATTTGATAGAATACTCGAATAATTGTCTTCTAAATGGGGTGAAAGCTTTTCCCTTAACCAAGTTTTGGATTAGATTCACTATTACTGTAAACACCATTTTCAAATAAATGCCAATAATCTATTTTACTGGCATTTATTTGAATTCAAATATTCGCCAGTTTTTTTTATATTTGGTAATAATTGGATTTCGTATGACAAAGATTATTGAAAACAAATTAATTAAAGAATTTAGGAATAGGGATTACTTTACCCGAGAGGAACTCTATGATTTCTATACGCATTTTGAGCCTTATTTAAATGAAAGTACATTTGCTTGGAGAATTCATGATTTAAAAAATAAAAACAGAATTAAATCAATAAGAAGGGGACATTATGTAATCTCAAATAAATCAACTTATAATCCTGAGATCTCCGATGAGCTTGTGAAACTCACCAAACGAATTACAGACCGATTCGAAAATGTGAAACATTGTATTTGGGAAACAGAATGGCTGAATGAATTTTCCCAACATCAAGCCAGCAAAAGAATCATACTCATCGAAATTGAAAAAGACTTTGTCGAGTCACTTTATTACGAACTAAAAGACTCCTCAAAAAGTGAGATTTATCTCAATCCAGATGACAAAACCATTAATTATTACATAGCTGAAAGCGATAACCCAATAGTTATCAAAAGATTGATTACTCGATCCCCAATTTCTAAAAGAACTGAAAAGAAAGTCCCCATTTACACTCCTCTTCTTGAGAAAATATTAGTAGATCTTCTTGCTGAAGATAAGCTCTTTTATTATCTACAAGGTTCAGAGTTGATTCATATCTACAAAAATGCGATCAGTAACTATTCTATCAATTTCACTAAGCTTTTTAGTTATGCGAAACGGAGAGAAAAAGAACAAGACATCAAAAAATTTATGATGAATCATTTGAACAACATTGTAAATGAAAGTATTGATGATTAAAGACCATTGCTTTAAAAATGAGTGGCTAGAACGTTTTAAAAACCAAAAAGACCACAGAAGAATTGACAAGATTATTTTGGAAAAGATGATCTATGCGTTGCATTTATTAGAACGATTAAAATCAAATGGACTTGATTTCATATTTAAAGGTGGCACTAGCCTAGTCTTACTTCTTGAAAAAGGAAGTCGATTTTCAATTGATATTGACATTATCTGTAAAACCGAACGTGAGAAATTAGAGTCTATCTTACAAAAAGTGATTGAATCATCGAATTTCACTTCATTTCAAATAGATGAACATCGCAGTTTCCAACCTGGCGTTCCTAAAGCTCATTACAAATTCAAATTTGATTCTAGTAAACTAGGTTCAGGCACTATTTTGTTGGATGTCTTAATTGAAGATTCCATTTATCCTAAAGTGATAGAAAAGCCAATTCAAACAAAATGGATTGAAACTGAAGGTGAAACGTTGGTCACTGTACCTTCTATTGATGCTATAACTGGTGACAAACTCACCGCATTTGCTCCTAATACAATTGGCATTCCCTATTTCAAAGGGAAAGATAATCAGTCATTTTCAATGGAGATCTGTAAACAGTTGTTTGACCTAAGCAAACTTTTTGAACATTTAGAATCCATCGAAGTTACGGCTGCTAGTTTTCTAGCATTTGCAAATCAAGAAATTGCTTACCGGAAAAAGGAAAATTCAGACACTGAAATAACACCTAAAAATGTATTACAAGACGCAATTGACACATGTATAATCCTCGCTAAAAAAGGGAAAGGTTCTGATGATGAAAAAGCCAAATACCGAGAACTACAAAAAGGAATCACTGCTCTTGGTACGGGATTCTTAATGGAAGGAAACTTTAGAATTGATGATGCAGTATCGGCATCAGCTAGAATTGCATACTTAGCTGCTAAGCTATTGGTAGATAATCTTTCCCCAATTAGCTATTACAATGGTCAGGATATAAAGAATTTAACCATTGAAGAACCTGAATGGAATTTTCTGAATCCATTAAAACGTCAACCAGATAAATCAGCATATTATTATTGGTATCAGACAGTGCAATTAGTAAAATTTAAATCTGTTATTTAAATCTTTTTTGCTACTTAACTTAATTTTATGGTTTCTTTTACTAACTAAAACTAAACTCCTACTCCATTTGCACACAATTCAAATTAAATAATTAAATTAGATTTTCACTAAACTGGCGCAAGGGTTACCTCTCAGTAAACTGGCTCAGTAAACTGGCGCGAGGGTCTCCTCGTGCCTCAAACTCGGCCTCTAATTGCCAATAGAATTTCAAACTCAAATCAAACATTTGCCAATCTAATAAACAAAAAACATTTGGGCGCTCCCCCGATTCGTTTAAAAACATACCAAAGAACCATAAATTATCCTCATCGGGGTCGGGCTGCTTCGGGGTCCGTTATCACTCCCGTGAGTTTGAGGCAAACCCACCAAGCCCTACGCATCCCTAACGTGGGAAACGGCGCTGAATGATATGTTTATATTGAAATTGGGTTATGATTTTTATTCTAGTATTTACTCACATTTAATTTGCTTATTAAACAATCATTTACTTAATTAGGTAAAATAAATTTATTGCCACTCAATTTAAACATTAATACTGTTTTTAGACTCTAAACTTTAGTTTTTGTTTAATAATTCAATGATTTTATATCAAATGAGAGTTTTTTTGAAATGAATATGTAAACAAAATTCGTTCAAATTAATATTGACAAATACTTTAAATTTGTTCTATATTAAAATTGAAAATAAAAGATAAAATTTTAATTATTTTAACTAAAAAATAAAATATTTTTTTATATTATGAAAATAGTTAGTTTAACAATTGAGAATTTTAGAAGTTACAGAAACCCTATAACTATTACCTTTAATGACTTAACAGTTCTAATAGGTAAAAATGATATCGGGAAATCCACAATAATGGAAGCATTGGACATATTTTTTGAAAACCGTAAAATGGATTCAGATGATATAAATAATGATGCAAAAGCTAATAATGAACATTCCAAAATATCAGTTGTATTTTCAAATTTACCGGATGATATTGATCTTGATTCTGGCGCAAAAACGAATTTGACAGATGAATACCTACTAAATTCCAATTCATTATTAGAAATAAAAAAAGATTTTTCCAGTCTTTCAAAACCTAAGACTTTTATTTGTTGTAATCACCCCTCAAATGAATTTGCAAACGATTTACATTTATTAAAGATCAAGGACTTACAAAAAAGGGTTAAAGATTTAAAATCGATGGGGAATTTAAAGCAAATATTAAAAATGAAATTAGAAAAGCAATTTGGGAACATTTCGCCAGTACTTTAAAATTTGAGTATACAGAACTAGAAATTAGTCATGATGGTGTGAAAGATATTTGGGATAAAATATTACCATTATTACCTTTTTTTGCACTTTTTCAATCTGACAGGAAAAATGATGATAAAGACAAAGAAGTTCAAGAACCTTTGAAAGTTGCTGCTGAACAAGCTTTAAAAAAACATCTTGTAACATTAAATAAAATTAAGAATGAGGTTGAAAAAGAAGTTGAAGAATTAGCAAATTTGACAATTGATAAATTAAAGGAAATGAATAAAGAAGTTGCTCAGCAACTTAAGACTAACTTTCTATCCGAACTTAAATGGGCTGATTTATTTAAACCCACAATTACCAGTGATAATATACCAATGAACAAAAGAGGTAGTGGTGTTAGACGTTTACTATTAATTAATTTTTTCAGAGCTGAAGCTGAAAGAAAAAGGAACGAAAAAAATATTCCAAATGTAATTTATGCAATTGAAGAACCTGAAACATCTCAGCATCCAGACTGGCAAAAAAAATTAATGGATGCTTTAAAAGATCTTTCAGAAAATGGGACAGCTCAAATTATTACAACTACACATAGCCCATCTTTAGCAAGCTTAGTTGATGTCGAAGATATTCGTTTTATTTATCGTGACGGTACTGAAAATAAAATTGAAATTGGTAGTAACGACAATTTAGAAACTATTGCAAATACTCTAGGTGTTTTTCCATCACTTAAAAAAAATATTGACAACGTTGAAGTATTTTTATGTGTTGAAGGGCCGACTGACATTGCTTTTTTTAATAACATTTCTCCATTATTTGGAATAGACCTAATAAATGACAATAGAATTGTTGCAGTAAGTTTATTAGGTGGTACTTTAGGGCAATGGGTCACAAATAATTATTTGAAAAAGCTAAATAAACTTGAAGTTCACATTTATGATAGAGATACCGATAATAAATATCAGGAATTTGTCGATGTTGTTAATAATAGAGGGCAAAATCATTTTGCAACATTAACGCAAAAAAGAGAAATTGAAAATTATTTCCATGAAAATATTGTTATTCCAAGTTTTAATGCTAATGACAAATATTCTATAACTTTAACTATTGATGATACTTCAAATATTTCTGAATTAGTAGCAAAAGCACGACATATAGTTAGAAATCCACACCAAAGTTGGGAAACTCAAGGAAATAGGTATAAAAAAAATGTTTAGATTTTGTTAAAAAGCATTTAAATTCTATTACTGCAAGTTTAATCACTGTTGACATTTTAAAACAAAGAAATGCTTTTAATGAAATAGACAACTGGTTTAAAGAAATTAAAAAAAGACTAAAATAATATATGCCATCGCTAAATTGGATAGGAAAAGATAAAGTTGTAAACCATCATCTAGATGTGCCGTTTCGAATTTTGGATCATAAATACGGTTTCAGTGCCGAAAACTGAGTACAGAATCAAGAAAAAAAAGATGGAAATAAATTGATTCATGGAGACAATCTTGAAGCCTTAAAATCTCTATTACCTGAGTATGAAGGTAAAGTAAATTGCATTTATATAGATCCTCCTTACAATACTGGTGAAGAAAAGTGGCAATACAACGATAATGTAAATCATCCAAAAATTAAAAAGTGGTTGAATGAATTTGTGGGTAAAGAAGGGGAGGATTTCACACGGCATGATAAGTGGCTTTGTATGATGTATCCAAGACTTAGATTACTTCAAAAATTGCTTTCAAAAGAAGGTGTGATTTTTATTTCAATAGATGATCACGAAGTTCAAAATCTAATTATGATTTGTAACGAATTATTTGGTAAACAAAATCAAGTTGCAATTTTTAGTTGGGAAAAGAAGAAAAAAGGTTCACACTTAAATAACTGGATAACAACTGTTAAAGAATACATAATTGTTTATTGTAAGGAAAATATATCATTTAAAGGATTAATTGGGCAAGTTGTAACCCACAAAGAAACATATCCTTGTATTAATCCTGGAAATACAGTTAGCACGAGGATAATTCCTAAAGGAGTAAAATCTACTTATTCTAAAAAGAATCATTTTTTGCCTAAGGGTAGTATTATCTCAGCTGGAAATATGAGTTTAGAATTAGAAACAGACCTTGAACTCGAAAATGGTTTTTTAAAGAATGAAGTACTTATAAAAAGCGAAAGGAGATATGGTCAAGATAAAATTAATGAATTTGCAAAAACGAATGAGCTTTATTTTACTCGTGATCTGTATTTGAGAAGAGAAGTAACCGAACCAAGATATAAAAAATTAAAAGATTGGTTACCAAGAGTTAACAATTCATATCTGTTAGAGTTAAAAACAGAATTAATAAAACATCATGAAAAAACCCCTAAAAATAGTGCCGCTATTGACGCGTTAAAAAAGGAAATTGATCTTATTGAAAACTCAACTCATTTAGACTTTGATATTAATAATTTAAACGCTAATGGATGGGGGTCAAATGAAGATGGCGATGAAGAGAATAGAAAAATTTTTGGGAAAAAAGTATTTGATTTTCCAAAACCATCTAAGTTGATTGCAAAATTAATTTGCTCATTTAGAGATAAGGATGCCATTATTCTTGACAGTTTTGCAGGTTCTGGAACAACGGCTCATGCAGTTTTAAATCTGAATAAAAAAGATAATGGCAATAGGAAGTTTATTTTAATTGAAATGGAAGAATATGCTGAAAATATTACGGCTGAAAGAGTTAAAAAAGTAATTACTGGTTATGCAGAGACACAAGGCACAGGTGGTCATTTTAATTTCTACACTTTAGGTTCCCCAATTTTCAAAGAAAATAATACTTTAAACGAGGATGTTGGTGAGAATAAAATTCGTGAATACATATACTACACAGAAACCAAACAACACCTTAATAGAGAACAAAAAAAAGAACACAAATACTTACTTGACATTTACAATGATACAGGTTATTACTTTTATTATGAAAAAGATAAAGAAACTACTTTAACCATAGATACTTTGAATATCATTACAGAAAAAGCTGAACAATATTTGATATATGCAGACAATTGTCATATTGATAAAGAATATATGTTAGCAAGAAATGTCATTTTTAAGAAAATACCAAGAGACATTAAAAAAATCTAATATGGAATTAAAATCATATCAACAAGAAGTAATAAACGATTTATCTAGTTTTATTGAAGAACTTGAGAAATCAGAACAACTCAACATTGCTTTTTCAAGGTTTTGGGGAAACAAAGGTATTTCATTACATACATTGGAAGATAATTTCTTAAAACTTTATGATAATTCAATTAAAGGTGTCCCAAGAGTTACAATAAAAGTGCCAACTGCTGGTGGTAAAACGTTTATTGCTTGTAATGCAATGAAACCAATTTTTGCAAGTTTTCCGCCAGATAAAGTAAAAGTTGTTATTTGGTTTGTACCGTCTGATACTATTTTAAAACAAACATATAAAAACCTGAATAACCCTAATCACCCCTATCGTCAAAAGATAGACAGCCATTTTGGAAGTGCAGTAAAGGTATTAGATAAAGAATCCTTATTATTCGGACAAAGTTTTAATCCTGTAGAAATTAAGGAACAGTTAAGTATTTTGGTTCTAAGCGTTCAGTCTTTTGTTGAGACTGTACGAAAAGGATTACCTCGTGCTTTTAGAGAAAATGAAAATCTTGCAGAGTTTCCAAAGACTTTTCAAAATCCATCTAAATTATTACCCAATGTTGATGAAACTGCATTAATTCAAGTTTTATCACAATTAAATCCAGTTGTAATAATTGACGAAAGTCACAATTTTGAAGCTGACTTGCGAATTGATATGCTTAATAATATCAACCCAAGTTTCATTTTCGATTTAACAGCTACGCTGCGGAATAGAAGCAACATAATCAGTTTTGTTGACGCTATTAAACTGAAAAAAAACAATATGGTGAAATTACCAGTAATTGTTTATAACCATCAAGACACTAATGAGGTAATTACAAGTGCAATTCAATTGCAAAAAACTTTAGAATCTAAAGCTAAAACCGAACTAGAAAATGGTGGTAAATATATTCGTCCAATAGTATTATTTCAGGCTCAACCAAGAACAGACGAAGACAATGTTACTTTTGAAAAAATAAAAGCGCAATTAATTGAAATTGGAATCCCTGATAATCAAATTAAAATCAAAACTGCAGAAAAGGACGAAATCAAGAATATTGATTTAATGAGTAGTTCTTGCGAGGTTCGTTTTATTATCACAGTAAATGCATTAAAAGAAGGCTGGGATTGCCCATTTGCTTATATATTAGCATCATTGGCAAACAAATCGTCTTCGATTGATGTGGAACAAATTTTAGGCCGAATTCTCCGTTTACCTTACATCTCAAAACACAAGCAAGACCTGCTAAATTTCTCCTATGTTTTCACATCCTCAAATAACTTCTTAAACACACTTGATAGAGTTAAAGTTGCACTAAATAAAGAGGGATTTAGCTCAAAAGATTTTCGGATTAAAGATAGTCAAATTGATTTAAATCAAACTTCCTCTAATTCACAAGGTTTTTTTGAAGATCTTTTTTCTCAAACTAATTCATCTAGTAAAATAATTGATACCAATTCAACCAATTCAATGACTGAAATCAATGTCGAGACTGTAAAAGATTTATCAGAATCTGAAAAAACGCAACAAAATCTAATAGATATCATTGATCTTGCAAAGAATACAAACATAGAATTCGAAAAAACTGTAGCAGAACTTGAATTAGAAGATAATTTAATACCAACAGAATTAATGGACAAAGTAAAAACATATCCAATAAAAGAAGTTTTTAAAAATGAAATAAAGAATATCAAACTTCCTTCATTTTATAAAAAAGTAAGCCAAAATTCATTTTTTGAATCAGAGGGTTCATTAGTACCACTTTCTAAAAATTTACTACTTGAAGGCTTTGATTTAAGTAAAGAAGATTCAAATATTGATTTTACTAAAACATCAACAGAAATGGCAAGTTTCGATTTGGTAGAAAGCAGAAAAGATGAATATGTTCCAGAATACAGGAAAGTTACGGACTAAGTTAAAGAAGCCTTTGTTCAATACATTACAACTTTATCACCAGAAGGTAAAATTAATCAATTAGCTAGACGTCTAGCGCAACACGTAAAAAAGAATGATGAGATACCTGAACCAAAAATTATTGATTATATAAAAAAAGCAATATCAGGTTTAAATAGTGAGAAAATTTCAGAAATTTTACATGATGTTTATTTCTTCTCAATTTTAATAAAAAACAAGATTAATTTGCTAACTGACAAATACGCAGAAAAACAATTTACAACTTTGCTTGATAAAGGGGTTGTAGTTTGTCATAATTCATTTGAATTCCATAAGAAGATAAGTCCCAAAAATACTGTTCAAGGAATTACCAAAAACCTATATGTTGAAGAAGGTGAAATGAATGACTTTGAAAAAAAAGTTATAAATGAAGTAGCAAACCTTGATAGTGTTGTTTTTTGGCATAGAAATTTAGAACGAGGTAAAGGCTTTCAGTTAAATGGTTTTATAAATCACTATCCTGATTTCATTGTAAAGATGAAAAATGGAAAAATTATTTTAATCGAAACCAAAGGCGATCATTTAGATGGATTAGATAGTTCTCAAAAAATTAGATTTGGTGAAAAATGGGCAAGTAAAGCTGGAGATAATTACCGATACTTCATGGTTTTCAACAATGCTAAACTTGATGGTGCAAAATCAATAGGAGATTTGATTGATATTTTAAAAGATATGAATTAGAATAAGCATATTTAATCGTTCACATTTATTCATAGAACAAAAAGCAAAGACTTGCCCTAACAACTAAACCATTCGGTGCTTTTATTGAGCTTTTCGCCCAAGTTTGAGAATATTTTGCTCGAATTGGGCTAGTTGAACTATTTATCAAGAATCCTTTACTTAAAAAAGCTAATGAAAAAACTATTCTTACCGATCATTCTGATTGTATCATTTATTGGATGTAATCAAAAATCAGATCAACATATTATCACTTCAGATATTCAATATTTTTGGGAGGCCTTTGATAAAATCAGTTCAACTCAAGATTCAGTTTTACAGTATAAATACTTGGATAGTCTATATTTACGAAAAGGAACTGCAGGATTAAAAGGGATTATGGAAGCTCGAGATTATACCGCAGATGATTTCATTTCAGTCATAAACAAGTATCCGAAATTTTGGGCTTCAGTTCGTGAAAACACGTTTAAAACAAAACAATATAGTTCAGAATTAACTACTGGAATTGAAAAAATGAGAGCCATTTATCCTGTGTTAAAACCAGCAAAAATCTATTTTACGATTGGAGCTTTGAGCACATCTGGAACAACGATTGATAGTTTAGTTCTAATTGGAAGCGAACTAGCAATGTCCGACAAAAACACAGTTTCATCAGAGTTTGAAGGGGCTGTTCAAAAAGGAAGACAAACATATTTTGATAACAATCCGATAAATCAATTAGTGGTTTTAATCATTCACGAATATGTTCACACGCAACAAAAACCGGCACTTAATAATCTTCTCTCCTATGTCTTGCGCGAAGAAATTGCTGAATTTGTTTCGGTGAAAGCCATGAATGTTCCATCTTCTACGCCAGCAGTTCAATTTGGGAAACAAAATCCGAATGTGATGAATAAGTTTGAGAAGGAAATGTTTTATGGGAATAATCGAGCGCAGTGGCTTTGGAGTGATTCTCCGAACGAATTCTCAACACTCGATTTGAGCTACTACATTGGATATCAAATCAGCGAACTAAACTATGATTTAGCAGAAGACAAACTCGCCGCAATAAAAGAAATGATCGAATTGGATTACACAAATGAAGCTCAAATTGAGGATTTTGTGGATAGAACGGGATTCTTTTCAAAATCAATCGAAGAATTGTATGCCGATTTTGATAAAACTAGACCTAGAGTGTTAAGAATTAATCAGTTCGAAAATAATAGTACTTCTGTTGATCCCCAAACCAAAGAACTTACTTTTTTCTTCTCAGAACCGCTGAACGGCCACAATACATCCGTTGATTATGTACCTTTAGGAGAAGAATATTTTCCAAAACTTGGAGTTAACAGAGTTTGGTCAGCAGATAATCAATCTTGGGCTGTAAATGTGAACGTAGAACCGAACAAACATTATCAATTTTACATTTCGAATAACTTTAGAACTGAAACTGGAACGCCATTAAAATCCTATCTCGTTGAATTTAAAACTCGTGGTAATTAAATTCGGTGTGAAAGTATTATAAACTGATGGACTCAAAATGAAAACAACTCCAGAACACGATAAAAAAATAGCCGCAATAACCTTCTCTTCTGTTTTTCCACACTACATAAGCAAGGTGGAGAAAAAAGGCAGAACGAAAGAAGAATTATACCAAGTAATAGAGTGGCTAACAGGATTTAATGAAGAAAAAGTACAAGAACTCATAACAAGAAAAGTCACATTTCAAACTTTTTTTGAGGAAGCAACACTAAATCCAAATGCAGACTTAATTAAAGGATTAATATGTGGTTATCGTGTTGAAGAAATCGAAAATCCTTTAACAAGAAATGTAAGGTATTTAGATAAAGTTGTTGATGAATTAGCAAAAGGAAAATCTATAAACAAGATATTACGTTGATAATATCAAAATTCTGAAAATTGGGTATTTTATTTTTGGTCGAGTACAGTTTATTGCAAAAAGAGAAAAAATCAACTTGACTCTATTCTACTGCTCTATTTGTCGAAACAAAATTTTAACTCTAATTTGAAAGCGAACTGACCTGTGATTTTATCAATTTTATTAAGTTTAATCTTTTTTGGACTAGCAATACTTCATTTTACTTGGGTATTTGGTGGAAAAACGGGATTTATTGAATCATTACCAACCAATGAAAACGGAATTAGAGTTTTAAATCCGACAAAACTAGATAGCGCAATAGTTGGAATTGGATTAACATTTTTTGGATTATTTTATGTGTTTCATTTAGGACTAATTTACTTTAAACTGCCTTATTGGATGCATATTTCAGGGCTTTGGATTATTCCTATTATTTTTATAGTTAGAGCTATTGGAGATTTCAAATATGTCGGTTTTTTCAAACGCATTAGGAAAACCAATTTTGCAAAACTTGATACAAAATACTTTTCGCCGCTTTGTTTTGGAATTGGGGTTACGGGAATGATAATTTTGTACTTGAAATAAGTTTGAATTTTTTGATTCTTACTTATGAATGACATTTAAATTGATATAATCCCCTATTTGAAATTGCTGTTTTAAATAATCTTAATTCTGAATAGCTCACCAAACCAAATTCAAAATTTTATCGATAATCATTAATTTTGTACAGATAATTTACGTACATTTATTATTATGAATACGACAATTAAAGAACAATCACGATTTAATGCAAGACTTCCTAAGGAGCAAAAAGAGCTCTTTGAGAAAGCAGCCTTTTTAGGTGGCTATAGAAATTTAACTGATTTTATTGTTCTAACAGTTCAAGAAAAAGCGAAAGAAATCATCAAAGAAAATGAACAAATCATTGCATCTGAAAGAGATAGTCAACTATTTATAGATGCGATTTTAAATCCGAAGAAACCTTCCGATACATTGAAAAATGCTTTTGATGATTATAAAGAATTTGTTTTAAACTCAAAATAATTAATGATAGAGCTACTAGACAAAAAGCATAATCGAGCCGATTTTGACTGTGGTAAAGAACTATTAAATAACTATTTGAAAACTCAAGCAGGACAAGACATCAAAAGAAAATTATCTGCTTGCTTTGTGCTTTCCGAAAATGAAACCAACACTATTCGGGGGTATTACACACTTTCTAACAATAGTATTCCATTAAGTAGTTTTCCAGAAAATATTCAAAAAAGACTACCAAAAACATATACTTCTATACCAACAACACTGCTAGGAAGATTAGCGATTGACAAAAACTATCAAGGTAAAGGTATTGGAAAAATTTTGCTAATTGATGCTCTAAAAAAGAGTTATGAAATTTCACAAGAGATTGGTTCATTTGCAGTAGTTGTTGACCCGATTGATTCTGAGGCAGAATATTTTTATCAAAAATTCGATTTCATAAAACTCCATGACAGCGGAAAAATGTTTATTGCGATAAAAACGTTACAAGACTTATTTAAGTGACAAATAATTTGAGAATATAGATTATGCTATAAAAACTACCTTTTTCAATTTTTCTTGAATCTTTTTTTTAATAAATAAGTAAAGGACAAAAGAATCATTTGTCCCATTTCTACTCAATTCTTGATTCCCGATTTTCGATTTTGGAATAACTCAATTAGACATATTAACTTGCGCTATTTAATTCCTTAGGTGTATTTATTAGAAACGGTTCGTTATTAAAAACGCATTACTCCTTTCAATTCCACTACTTTTCTTATCTCTTACTAGCTATGGACAAGATACCTTAAAACAAAGAACCTACAATTTTGGGGCATTTTCGAATTACGATTTACGCAACTCTTCTACAAATTTTATAAGTACTCAACGTTTTTTGAATGACCAATTTAATTCTTTAGTCGAGTCGAAAATGGGCGCAACTAGTGGCGCAATTGCAAGAGGTTTATTCAGCTTCACAACTACGTATATTACGATGCTTGGTTCTCATGAAATAGGTCATACCATTAGAGCCAAACAAGTCGGAGGCAAATTTATTTTTCATAATATTTATCCACCTATTCCCCTAACAACAGTAGAATTACCTGATGACACTTCCTTAGTTAATGAAGCGATTTTTGTAACTGCTGGTTTTGAAGTTAATTATCTAAATGTTCGAACTATACAATCTCAGTTCATTCGCCAAAATGGGCTTTGGAATGAGGATTTAGCGTTCGCTTTTTCAAATAGATTGATGTACACCATTTATACGTCTTTGGTTGTTCCAATTGATCCCGCAGATAGAAATGTATGGATAGAAACAGCTGGTGATCCAATACATTACATTCTTCCTGTTTTTAAGAATTATTCGAATAATCAGGTTTTTATGCCTAATAGTTCTGTAAACCCAAAATTGGTATCACTTTACAATGAAGCTAGTTTGGCTGCACTTTTCTTTCAATTTCTTGATCCAAATTTTTATTATGAAATTGGCGCTTCATTCGGAAATACATCAAAAAGAAGAAAACCTATTTTTCTAATTGGTGATTACAGCAACGGTTGGACTTACGGAACCTTATTTAACGCATCACCTTTAGGTTATGAATTATACATGCAAAATTATATTCATGTGAATGATCATCAATATGGCGTATACATTAAGTATGGAAGACCTTTTAAAAACATTGGAATGGGAATTTCCTTGAATGATATTATTCAGTATAAAAAATTCAAGTCTGATTTTTTAGTTGAAGTTTGGCAACAAGATTTGTTTGGTGAAGGAATCTCAGTAGAATTCAATGGTCAATATAAACTTAGTGATCAATTTGGGCTCACAATGAATTTGGGATATAAAACCGAGGGATATGTTTTAGGAAAACAGCTTGATTCAGGCTTAAATATCGGCGCAGGTATTTGTTTTTACACGAATCGTAAGTGGCAAAACAACCATAGTTAAAATTCACAGCTTATGTTTTCTATACTTTTTTAAATAGACTCCTGTTGAAATACATTTTCGAACATTCTATCAAAAAGGCTTGTTTACTTTAGCATATTTTTCCTGAAAAAAAATATTCGTATCACTTAAAAAAAACAATAATTTAACTTACATTAATTTATTATGCAGACTCTTTTCTATTTCTATTGTTTCTGCATTTATTCAACATAATAACGATTACAATTCCATACTTCATCGATATGAAGTACTGGGGTTTACACCTATATAACACCTAATTGGGATTTTATTTAATGGAAAAGGACAATATTAACATCTTACTTGTAGAAGATGAATTTATTTTAGCTTTTGTTGAAAAAAAAGAATTAGAAAAAAGAGGCTATGTTGTACATCATGTCGGAACTGGCGAGCAAGCTATCAACTTCATTCAAAATAATTCAGTTTCAATTCATTTAATATTGATGGATATCGATTTAGGGCCGGGTTTAGATGGAACAAAGACCGCAGAAAAAATCCTAAGGCTAAAAGATATTCCTATCGTTTTTTTGTCATCACATACAGAACCTGAGATAGTAGAAAAAACCGAAAAGATTACTTCCTATGGTTATGTTGTTAAAAATACTGGGATTGTTGTTCTCGATGCATCAATCAAAATGGCGCTTAAGCTTTTTAATGCAAAATTAGATCAGTTGCGTGCTGAAGAATCCTTAAAAATATTTTCGCTCGCTGTTGAAAAATCTTCCGACGCAATCGGCATTTCTACGCCTGACGGTAAACATTATTATCAAAATAAAGCTTTTGATTTGCTTTTTGGTGAAATCGAAAACCTTCCATCTTCTGGCCTTTACACTGACAAACAGCTTAGAGGAACCAGTTTCGATACGCTCAAGTCTGGAAATATTTCCAGCAATGAAGTCAAAATGATAGACAAAACGGGCAACATTATTGATGTTATGCTCAAAGCGTATCCGATAAAAGACTCATCAGATAAAATAATCGGTCTTGTTGGCGTTCACACCGATATTTCTGAAAATATAAAGGCAGAACAAGCACTTCGTGAAAGCGAAGAAAAGCTTCGTAGACTAATACAACACTTACATGCAGGAGTAGTTGTTCATGCACCGAACACTGAAATTATATTATCTAATGATCGTGCTGCTGAAATATTAGGGCTAACTCTTGATCAAATGAAGGGTAAATCAGCTATAGATCCTAACTGGAAATTTTTACGGGGCGATAAAAGTATCATGCCACTTGAGGAATACCCTGTTAATCAAGTTATCACCAAGCACAAGCCTATCAGGGATCAAGTTGTTGGTATTTATAGACCTATTACCGATGATTTTGTTTGGGGGCAGATAAGTGCATTTCCTGAATTTGATAATGAAGGAAAATTAGTTCAAGTAGTAGTAACATTTGTTGATATAACCGAGCTAAACAAAGCAAAAGAAAAAATACATCAACAACTAATTGAAAAAGAAGTATTACTTAAGGAAATAATTCATCGTGTAAAAAATAATATTGCTAATATTGAAAATTTACTAGTTCTTCAAGCTGAAACGAGTTCAAATGAAGAAGTAAAATCGAACTTACAAGATGCCATATCACGTATTCAAAGTCTGCGCAATCTTTATGAAAAGCTATTGTTAGGCAATGATTACCAAGAAGTTTCTATGAAAGAATACATAGAAGGGCTTGTCAAATCCATAAAAACCGTATTTCCTGAAAGTCAAAAAATGGAAATTGAAACCATCATTTCTGATTTCCCACTTAGCTCTAGATTCGCTACTTCAGTTGGAATAATTGTTAATGAATTGATGACAAACATCTTTAAATACGCATTCAAAGATCAAGAAAACAAGAAAATATCTATCTCGCTCGATAAAAATGAAACAGGATTTAAACTGATTGTCCGAGATAATGGGATAGGCATGGATCCAAAGATGATAACAAAACAGAAACTCGGCTTTGGCTTAACGATTATAAAAATGCTAAGCGAGCAATTAGGAGGAACTATTTCGCTTTCAAATGATAATGGAGCGAAGGTAGAGATTCAGTTTTAGTGGATTGGACGCATTCATTTAAAACTATGTTTTAATGCTTTTCTAAATCTTAAAAAAATTAAACTTACTTAAGTACTTTCATGGGTGACATTAAAAATAAATCAGATTATTTCATTTGGATTAATCATCTAAAATCCAAAATTCGAGCAGCTCAAACAAAAGTTGCACTTACAATTAATTCTCAATTACTTGAACTCTATTGGGATATTGGAAAGGATATTTCAGAGCGCCAAGAAAATTCAGATTGGGGAAGTAAGTTCATTGAGCAGACTGCTATTGAATTAAAAAATGAATTTCCAGATATCAAAGGTTTTTCTAGGAGAAATTTATATGCCATAAAACAATGGTACACATTCTATTCTAAGAAATATCAATTTGTGCCACACCATGTGGCACAAATACCTTGGGGGCATAACCGATTGATTATTACCAAAATTTAGGATATTAGTGAAGCAGAATTCTATTGCCACGAAACTTCTAAAAATGCTTGGGATAGAGACACTTTAGAGATTCAAATAGAAAATCAGCTTTTTACAATCAAAGGAAGGTCGATTACAAATTTTCAAGATACACTTCCTGATAAACAATCAAAACTTGCCATTGAAGCACTGAAAGACCCATATATTTTGATTTCTTAGGTTTGCAAAATGATGCATTAGAAAGAGCTATTGAAGATGAGTTAGTTAAAAATATTACGAAGTTCTTACTTGAACTTGGGAAAGGCTTTGCATTTCTTGGTAGACAATATAAAATTGAAATAAGTGAAACTGATTATTTTATTGACTTACTATTTTATCACTTGGAATTACGTTGTTACATTGTAATTGAACTTAAAGCAGGAAAATTCAAACCTGAATATGCTGGAAAACTAAATTTCTATTTATCTGCTGTAGACAGTCAAATTAAAAAAGATGATGATAATAAAAGTATCGGTATTCTTTTATGTAAGAAAAAAGACCGAATTGAAGCAGAGTATGCTCTTCGCGATATAAATAAACCAATGGGCATTAGTGAATATCGTCTAAGAGATGCTATTCCAGAAAATATTAAAACTAAATTGCCTAGTATTGAGGAATTAGAAATAGAATTAACAAAAAAAATGGACCCGACTAAACCTTAGAGCAACTCGTTTTTATACTACTCTAGTGTTTTCAATAAAAATCAGAATTATTGATATAATTAACACTAATTTTAATTCTTTTAGAAGAGTGCGATTACAAACTAAGCACAAAACCAAAACAATATGTCAAAACAAAAAATTACGATTCAAGCAACTATTACAGCAGATAAAAAATTAGTTTGGGAATCTTATACTAACCCAAAACACATCATTCATTGGAACTTTGCCTCAGACGACTGGCACTGTCCAAGCGCTTCAAACGACTTAAGAGTTGGTGGAACTTATAAAGCACGAATGGAAGCAAAAGACGGAAGTTTTGGCTTTGATTTTGAAGCCATTTATACCAAAGTCAGTGAAGGCGAATCGTTTACTTATGTACTTTCAGATGAACGAGAAATTAACGTAAGATTCACAGAACTTGAAAACAAAACCGAAGTAGTAATCATCTTTGATGCTGAGACTGAAAACTCAATCGAACTTCAAAAAAACGGTTGGCAAGCCATTTTGAATAATTTTAAATTGTATACAGAGTCTCTTTGATAAGCAATTATAACCTACTACAAAAAGTAGTTTTCTGCAAAATAATCTGCGATTTAACATTATTTTTATAAGTGAAAACCAACAAAATAGACTATCTGGAGTGTGCTCAATTTTAGTTTGTCGCGAAACTGAAATCTTAAAATCTCTCTAAAGTTTTATCCAATTCAAATCTTAACAAATGAAACATCTAATATCTAGAAAAGAAGCTTTAAAAAATGAAGTTTTTGCTTCATTTGTTGGATCTTGGCAAACTCGATTTGACCCAAGAGAAGATCCTTATTTCACAAAAGCTGGAGTTTATTACGATTGGGATTTACAAAAAGAAAGATTTTTTAGTCAAGAAGAAATTGATGAATTGAATGCACTTGAACTAAAAGGATTTTTAGATTTAAAAGATGATATTGAAATAAAACAACTTACTGATTCAGCCGAACTGAAATACAATTTAGCTACAGCTGACATCTTTTTATATGCGAAAGAACTTGGAAAAATGCTCGAAAAATTAAGCACCGAATTAGACTCAGCATTAATTTTTCTTCTTGATTACAGTGTGCCGTGGTTAAGTCAAAAAAACTCGTATGAACATGTAAAACAAGCGCTTAAGTATTTGAAGAAAATGGGTGTTACTGATGATTTTGTTGGAGGATTTGCATTTAAAGGTGAAGAATTAGCCGAATTCGTTTCACATTTATTTTGGATTATACGGTGCAACGCTTCATTGCCCTATTGCTGGTTTTCAACGGATAAACATGAATTTGTGGGTACTATTTGTAAACATGGAAATATTCATTTGTACACGTATTCCGAAAAAATTAAAGAGTCCATGCAAGCTTTTACTCAAAAAAACTCCCTTATTGAAATTGAGGTTTGTATGGAGGCATTCACTGTAAGTAGTGGAATTAAGGGGAGACAAATTGTTGTTTGATAGGTTTCCTAAAAAAGATTTTAAAAAATAGAGCTGTCAGATTTTAAAACGAATTTCAAATCACATTCTCAAAATGATTCGAGACTTACTTGTATATTCAGTGACTTGATTAAAAAAAACGAGCTTAAGCTTATGGTGCACAAACAAAAAGGTCAACTCACCACTTCAGGCGAATGGGCAAAACATCTTAGAAAATTTTTAAAGCGAAAGTTTTGGAAAGCTGAACGCAATGCTGGAAAAAAATTTGTTCAAATAGAGTCTAAAAAGAAATAATGTTATTATGAAATACAATAGATATATCGAAAACGCTCCGCATGTTTCTGAAATTGGTTTAGGTGCTTGGCAATTGGGAAAAGACTCCGGTTGGCAAGGAATGTCAGAAAAAGAAGCGATAGAATTAGTACAACAATCTTTAGAATTTGGAATTAATTTTTTCGATACCGCACCGATTTACGGTTACGGTTCAAGCGAAGAACGACTCGGAAAAGCACTTAAAGAAGTTGATAGAAGTACAATTGTAATCAATACAAAATTTGGACATTCAAGTTCTGGAGAGACAAACTTCGAATCATCATCTATTCGCAAATCATTAGAAGGCAGTCTAAAACGTTTACAAGTTGACTATATCGATTCGCTGATTATTCATAATCCACCGCTCAGCTATTTAGATGGCAATAAAAATGATCATTATGAAATTCTAGAACGATTGATTGATGAAGGAAAAATAAGAGCTTATGGCGCATCATTAGATTCTTACGAAGAAATGAAGTTGTTTATGACCACAACGAATGCAAAAGTAATTGAAGCATTTTTCAATATTCTACATCAGGATTCTGCTAAAGCATTTGACTTAGCCAAAGAAAAACAAGTTGGAATAATTGTAAAGATTCCACTCGACTCAGGTTGGCTTTCAGGGAAATACACTGCCGAAAGTACGTTTAATGATATCAGAAGTCGTTGGTCAAATGAAGAAATTCAAGTAAGAGCTAAACTTGTTGATAGAGTTAAATCAATTCTGAATACGAATGACGAACTTGTTCAGAAAGCTATTGCCTTTTGTTTGGCTTATGATGCCGTTTCAACAGTAATTCCAGGCAATGTAAATCTTGCGCAATTAAGGACCAATGTTGAAAGCACTATGAATCCGATTTCAAAAGAATTGATTTCAAAATTGGAAGAATTTTACAGAATAGAAGTTGAACACTTAAAACTTCCTTGGTAAATAATTGATTTATGCATCTACTCTGCTAAAATAATCAACTATTTCTGTACAAATCGATAAATTGTATTGCTTTTAAACTGATTTCCTGGCTCAAGAATTGTACTAGGAAAATGTGGTTTATTAGGAGAATCAGGGAAATGTTGTGTTTCCAAACAAAAAGCCGTTCTTGAACTATATGGAATTCCTTCACGACCTATATCCTTACCTGTCAATGCATTAGCAGTATATAACTGAATTCCAGGTTCGGTTGTTTCAACTTCTAAAACTCTTCCTGATTTTGGATCTTTTACTCGTGCAGCCAGAACAATAGAATCAGGTTTTGTTTTATAAATCACAAAATTATGATCGAAACCTCCAGCCAATTTAATTTGCTGAGCATAATCATCCCAATCTTTTCCAACTTCTTTTTAAATCCTGAAATTAAATGGACTTCCATAAACAGGTCGAAGTTCACCCGTGGGAATTAAATGTTGATTAATCGGAGTGTAAAAATCAGCATTGATAAAAAAAAGATGATTTCCAATACTTCCATTTCCGGCACCAGATAAATTGAAATAGGCGTGATTGGTCAAATTTATGATGGTGAGTTCGTCTGTTTTTGCTTCATAATCGATTATCAATTCGCCGTTATCGTTTAAAATATAGGAAACTACTATCTCTAAATTTCCAGGATATCCTCCGACTTCATTTTCAGATAAATGACGAAAAACTACTTGAATTGAGGAAACTTCAACTACATCCCACACCACAGTATGTAATCCATTAAAACCACCATGCAAGTGATTTTCAGCATTGTTTTTTTCGAGTTGAATAAGATTTCCATCAAACAAGTGTTTTTCAAAAAAAATTAATCTTTTTTCTGAAAACGCTTGCAGAAAAAAGATTAATTCGTTAATCTTGAAATGTTAACGATAACAATTAATAATTATAATTATGAAACAGCTCTACAATACTTACAGGTTGGCTTTAGCGCTTTTATTTACAGTTACAATTTTACCTACAACACAAATCAAGGCGCAAGAAACTGGAACAATGACAGACATTGACGGAAATATGTACAAGACCGTTAAAATAGGCGATCAAGAGTGGATGGCTGAAAATTTAAGAGTTACCCGTTTTAGTAATGGCGATTCCATTCATTTTGCATGGGGCTACGCAGATTGGAAAACTACGTCTCTAATTGATCACTCACCTGCAAGAACAATTTATGGTTATGAAAGCTATATTATAAATGACGATTCAACTAACATTGGTGAATTTTTAAGTGCTTTCGGTTTTCAGTATAATCATTTTGCACTCACAGATTCAAGGGGTATTGCACCTGCTGGTTGGAAAGTTCCCAATGAAGATGATTGGAAAACATTAGAGAAATTTGCAGGGATGCTTGAATCCGAAGTTGATCTAGAATTCGTTGCTGGTGGATTTGACGGATGGCGCGGAAAAGTTGAAAAAGTTAGTGCAAAATTGCGTTCAACAAGTGATTTTGACTGGGATTTCAATGAACTGTATCCATCTTCAGACGATTACGGTTTTAGATGGCAAGCTGGTAGTATTCGTTATGCTGACGGAACGTATGAAGGTTTTCAAAATGGTGGGCAAAATACTGGTTCAGCTTATCGCAACGGTCCCGTTTGGTCATTAACTTCATCTGAAAACGTTGATACATTGGCCTATAGACGTCAGGCAAACTGGAATAACGATGGTATTCAATTACGTGCAATTCCCAAAGCTTCTGGTGCTTATATTCGCTTAATCAAAGATCCAAATGCTACGAGCAACGAACAAAATTATAATCAACCAACTGAATATAACTTAGGTCAGAATTATCCGAATCCATTCAATCCTTCAACCGTTATTAATTTCACTCTTCCTGAGTCTGGACATGTTACTATTACAGTTTATGATATTTTAGGCAAAGAAGTTAGTGTATTGGTTGATGGAATGCGCCCAAGTGGTTCACATCAAGTTAACTTTGATGGTTCACATCTTTCAAGTGGTGTTTATATGTACCGTATGATTGCTGGAAATAAAACCATTACGAAAATGATGTCACTATTGAAATAATTATCACAATTAAATTGGTAAGTAATATCTATTCTTAGATTAATTAATTAATTAATTAGCAGTTTTTCCCTCCATAATTTATTAATTGTGGGGGGATTTTTTTTATTAAACAACTATATTTTTCACTACTATCAAATCATGAACGATTCTGCTCATTCCTCTACTTCATTAAAGAAAAATACGTTTACCTTTTTTTTAAGTTTGATAACGATTTTTATTAATCCAAGCTGTTCAAAAATTAAGAATACGGTTCAGTCTCAAATATCTTCTAAAGCACCCAATGTGCTATTAATCGTTGTTGATGATTTAGGCTATCATGATCTAAGCCATACAGGTAGCAACTATTATGAGACACCGAATATTGATAAACTGGCTAAAAACTCTATGGAGTTCACTCAAGCTTATTCAAGTTCACCAGTTTGTAGCCCTGCACGTGCAAGTATTATGACAGGTCAATTCCCTTCAAGACATGGAATTACAGACTGGATTGGAGCTTTTACGGGTGAAGCATGGAGAAAACAAGGAAGACAAAATAAAATGCTTCCGGCTGCGAATAAAAAAGGATTATCGACTAATCATATTTCTTTGGCAAAAGCATTAAAACAAAATGGATATTCAACATTCATAGCTGGGAAATGGCACTTAGGAGGAGAAGGATCAACACCTGAGGAGCATGGGTTTGATATTAATGTTGGAGCTTGGGATGTAGGAAGTCCACGTGGTGGATATTACGATCCATATGAAAATCCAAAATTAGGAAATCGAAAAATCGGTGAATCCTTAACAATGAGACTTGCTGATGAAACTGTTCACTTTTTCAAAAAGCATACTTCAGAAAACTCAGAAAAGCCTTTTTTCGCTTTTTTATCATTTTATGCAGTTCATAGCCCCTTGCAAACAACAAACGAAAAATGGAAAAAATATCGAAATAAAGCCGATTCAATTGGAATTGCAGAAACTGGGTTTAAGATGGGTGCGTATTTACCAGTTCGACAGCATCAAGATCATCCTATTTATGGCGGTTTAGTAGAAACGATGGACGAAGCTTTAGCTTATGTTTTAAATGGATTAAAAGAACAACATTTAGAAGAAAATACGATTATTATATTCACATCAGATAATGGCGGCGTTTCATCAGGAGATCATTTTTCTACATCAAATCTACCATTACGTGGTGGAAAAGGTTCAACGTTTGAGGGAGGAATTCGAGTTCCATTTTTTGTTTATGTGCCTGGCTTAACCAAAGCGGGTAGCACTTCAAATACACCCATTTCAATGGTTGATATTTACCCAAGTTTGCTTGAATTAAGCGGAAATGAATTATTGCCAGAACAGCATAAAGATGGCGAAAGTTTTGTAGCTCTTCTACATGGAAAGCCCATACCAGAGCGAGCACTAATTTGGCATTATCCGCATTACAGTAATCAAGATGGACGACCTTCTAGTGCCATTCGATTAGGAGAATGGAAATTAATTTACGACTATGAAACACAAAAGAAGGAGTTATATCATCTAAAAAATGATGGGGCGGAGTTTCACAATGTAGCTTCTACATTCCCAGAAAAAGCAGATGAACTTTATGCACAATTAATGAATCATCTAACAGATACAGGAGCGTTATTTCCTCAAATTGATCCACAGTATAATCATGAAAAAGAATTGGAATACTTAGAGAAAGTTCGAACAAAACGGGTAATGAATTTAGAAGCTGAACGATTACGTTTTCTCTCCCCTGATTTTAATCCAGGAAATAAATGGTGGGAAAGCGACATCAACTAAATGAATATATACATTGTGATTTAGCCTAAAAGTGAGTATTCAGTAAAGATTTTTCATGATGCTTAAGTCCACTCTGAAAAGTCGATTTTGTCGGTTTACTCTCTACCAAATTCGACGAATTCAACGAATATATGGCTATAAACTACTTTTCGGAGTAGGCACATGCTTGAGATTTTAATTTCATTTTGAGCTTTATTTTAAATATGCTTCACCGTTTACTACTGGTTGAGTCTGGATTTGGATTAAAATTAGTGTAAAACTCCTTATCTCGAACTCAAGTTTAAAGGATGCACTAATATTGACATACTTTTTATTCGAACTCAGGTGTAATGAGTGAAGACCAATAAAACTCATTGCAGAATGGCCTATCTATTTACCAATACAAAGAATCAAGAGTCCACTCCAGCAAGTCTTATTTTCCCGTTTTCAGCGATTCAAATAGATTGAAATCACCGATATTTGGCAAAAAACTACGTTTCGGAGTAGGCTCAATCAAGTTCTCAAAATTTTATATAACATTATTTGCAACAATATGTTAGTGTATTCTTTAGGAAACACCTTTATATAGTCGTTGCTTAAAAACAATATAAGTAATTGATAATATTGGATATAAATTGACTTTTAGTCTATTTTTTCGTATATTCTTTTGCAAGAAACCCATTAAATTACCCTTTTTTCTTGCAATTTATGAT
>Ga0210026_1001033_pt1 | contig 28868 bp, 32 predicted proteins | sample CryGeymeta201509_FD_183977 | JGI IMG/M metagenome (GOLD analysis project Ga0210026, IMG submission 183977) | Groundwater microbial communities from Crystal Geyser aquifers in Utah, USA - Crystal Geyser metaG 2015-09 (SPAdes) (version 2) | ecosystem: Environmental > Aquatic > Deep subsurface >...
TTGGTCGGGGTGGCGGGACTTGAACCCGCGACCTCACGCACCCCATGCGTGCGCGCTAGCCAACTGCGCCACACCCCGACGCATACACTAGTTAACCATAAAATGGGTGTAGAAGCAAGTGTGAACCTACTTGCATTTTTTTAGATACTGCGCTAACCTTGTCAAGGTTACGTTCTCACTTTGAACCTTTTTGGCGCAGGAGCAATCCGGCGCATTTTTTATTGGTGTAAAGTATGCTATCGTAGTACTATGCGTGATACGTCATTCAAAGAGTACCTTGCAGAGCAGCTTGCGGAATTGGAGAACCTGCAATTTCGTTACATGTTCGGCGGGTGGGGAATCTATACCGATAGCATATTTTTTGGCATCATTTCCGGTGGGAAACTCTACTTTAAAACACATACACATACACGTGAAAACTATGAGCGGGAAGGCATGCGACCTTTTCGTCCGTCAGCAAAACAAATGCTGAAAAACTACTATGAGGTACCGCCGAATATTTTGGAAAATCCAAGAGAGTTGGCGAAATGGGCGCGTGAAGCAGCGCGACAACCGGTCGAGGTGGACAAGAAAATCATATCACGTTAGGCCAACCTTAGCTGTTACCTAAATTATCGCACTATGTTTTCCTCTTATTTTCAGATGCCATTTTGGGGAACTCTGTTTTTGGGAAATACGCTTAAGCAGTACGTGTTTGCCGCTGTGGGCTTTCTCGTTTTTTTGCTCATCTTCAAAGTTTTACAGGCACTGATCATCCATCGATTGAAGGCTATGGCGCAAAAAACCGTCACCGATATTGATGATACGCTCATTGAGATCGTGAATATCTTAAAACCGCCGTTCTATTCCTTTTTGGCATTTTACCTTGCGGTGCAGTTTTTGACGCTTGAGGCATTCGTGCAAAAATTCATCAATGCCGCGCTCATTATTTTGATTACCGCGCAAATCGTTATCGCTGCGCAGATCCTCATAGATTACTTAGCGCGAAGAAGCATGGGAAAGGAGAGGGATAAAGGGGCTCGGGCGGCAGTAGGCGTTATAAAGATTTTGGTAAAAGCCGGTATTTGGATAGGTGGGGTACTCATGATCCTTTCTAATTTGGGGATCAATATTACTTCGCTTATCGCCGGACTTGGTATTGGCGGCATCGCGGTTGCCTTGGCACTGCAGAACATCCTCTCGGATCTGTTCAGTTCGTTCTCCATTTTCTTTGACAAACCATTTGAAGTGGGAGATTTTGTTATTGTGGGTGAACACATGGGAATCGTTGAGAAAATTGGTATCAAAACGACACGCTTGCGCGCGTTGCAGGGTGAGGAAATAGTAATTGCCAATCGCGAACTTACTTCCGCGCGCATTCAGAATTTTAAAAAGATGTCCGAGCGGCGCGTTGTCTTCACTTTTGGCGTGACGTATGAAACGCCTTCGACGAAGCTCAAAACTATTCCGGAAACGGTCAAGAAAATCATTGCGTCCATTGAACTGGTACGCTTTGACCGTGCGCATTTCAAGCAGTTTGATGACTCTGCTCTGACGTTTGAAGTGGTATACCATGTGGGTGTTGCAGACTATAATCAGTATATGGATGTGCAGCAGGAGATCAACCTGCGTTTGAAGGACGCACTGGAACAGCAAAGCGTATCTATGGCCTATCCGACACAGACGGTATATCTGCGCAAGGAATAGTATGAGTATGCGCGTTACAGGAATAGTACGAGAGGGAAAGAAGAAGGGGCGGACGCTCGGTTTTCCCACGCTGAACATTTATGTGAGCGGAGAAATCGCGAGCGGGGTGTATTGCGGTAACGTTATCCTTCAAGGCAAGTCTTACCGAGCAGCCTTTTTTAAGGGCAAGGATACGGAAGTACTTGAAGCGCATCTCATAGATTTTATGGGAGATGTTTATGGAAAGCCCGTAGAAGCTACGCTCATCAGGAAGATCCGCGAGGTGCAAAAGTTTTCAAATGACGAGGAATTAAAACTGCGTATTGCAGAAGATGTACGTATATATTCACCGGAATCATAACGGCAGCCACTCGTGTCAAAGAAGTACGCCGCGGTAAAAGTTTTTTTGTGGTTGTACAGAAACCACGTGCGTGGAAACTGCGCAAAGGCGCAAGTGTTGCGGTGCAAGGTGTGTGTTCCACGGTGCGCAACATAACCTCGGGTACGTTTGAAGTTGCGTACATGCCCGAGACGCTGAAAAAACCACTGTAGGGAATTTGCGCAAAGACGCGATCGTGAATTTGGAACAGAGCATGCGTCTTGGCGATGAGCTTGGCGGGCACTTGGTGCAAGGGCATGTGGATTGCGTGGCGGAAATTGTGAACGTTGCGGCTGCCGGTGAGTCGGTGGTTATGGAATTTACCATTCCGAAAAGATGGATGCGGTATCTGGCTCCCAAAGGATCGGTCGCGGTGGACGGCGTGAGCCTGACAGTCGTGGATGTACACCATACCACTTTTACGGTATCCCTTAGTGAACTATACGCTCACCCATACGAATTTGGGAACATTGCGCAAAGGTGATACGGTCAATATTGAAACGGATGTACTGGCAAAATATGTTGAGCGGCTTATACAGCGATCATAATGTATGCGGAGAAAAACAGTTGGACAACCTAAAAAAATTGCCTTGGTGAAACCCGCGCGCATCGGTATCGTGGTAGCCAGGTTTCATAACGACCTGACGGAAAAGCTTTTAGCTGGTGCTTTGCGCGTGTTGAAGATGATCGGCATTCAGGAGGATCGCATTACCGTCGTATGGGTTCCGGGAACATTTGAATTGCTACTTGCCTGCCAAAAACTTGTGCAACAAAAAAAGTTCAACGCGCTGATTGCGCTCGGCTGTGTCATACAAGGCGCAACCGACCACCATCTTTTGGTTGGCAGTGAAGCGGCGGGTGGCATTATGCAGGTGAGTTTAACGCATAATATTCCCATAGGATTTGGTGTTATCACCGCAAACACACTGGCGCAAGCTCGGGAGCGCGCGGGCGACAAAGAGAACCGCGGCGAAGAAGCAGCGCACGCGGCTCTCGCCATGCTCTAACCCTACTATGATCACACCCGCATTGGAAATACACCATCTTGTAAAATCCTACAATGACCTACCGGCGGTGAAAGATATTTCCTTTACTATTCCCCGCGGCGAATTTTTCGGTTTTTTGGGTCCGAACGGCGCTGGTAAAACATCAACCATTAACGCTATTGTCGGCATCGGAAATTTTCAGAAAGGATCAATTCACGTATTCGGTCATGACGTGGTTGCCGACTACCGAGAAGCCCGCCGCCATGTGGGTCTATCACCGCAGGAGTTTAATGTAGACGCGTTCGCTACGGTGCGTGATATTTTGGATTTTGTGGGAGGCTACTTCGGCATGCGAAAACAGGAACGGCGCGAGCGAAGTGATACATTAATTGAACTCTTTGGATTACAGGTGCACGAGAAAAAGCAGTTTCGCATGCTCTCGGGCGGTTTTAAACGGCGTGTGATGCTTGCGCGCGCGCTCATGCATGATCCGGAGCTGTTGATATTGGACGAGCCGACTGCGGGGGTAGATGTGGAATTGCGGCACGAACTGTGGCGTATGCTGGAAAAACTCAATAGTGAGGGGAAAACCATTTTACTTACCACGCACTACTTGGAAGAGGCGCAAAAACTCTGCACGCGCATTGGTATTATTTTTAATGGCGAGATTGTGGCGCTGGAGAATAAAGACGCACTTGTCAAAGACGGAAAAACCATTGAAGACCACTATTTGCGCCATACGCAAAAACGTTCAATACCAAACGACTAACCTCTGATCACGCGCACATGCAAAACTTTAATCTCATAGGGTTTTATACGTTTACGCGCCAAGAGATACACCGATTTTTTCGTGTCGGTATCCAGACGCTCATCACACCGTGGATATCGGCATTGCTGTACATCCTTATTTTCGGGGAAATTGTGGGAAGGCGCATTGGCATGATACATGGCGTAGCCTACATTGATTTTGTGCTGCCGGGACTGTTGATGATGAATCTCATGCAGGCATCGTTTTCACAGACTTCTTCTTCGCTCTACTTTCAGCGGTTTCTCCGCCATATTGAAGAAGTGCTGACAGCGCCGTTGTCGTATTTGGAAATCATCGGCGGTTATGTGATCGCGGGAGTGGTGCGCGGGCTTATGGTTGGCATTGGCGTGTACGTGCTGGCATTCCTATTCACCATAACCAACATCAATCATATAGGACTTTTTGTATTTTACGCTATCTCGGTGTCCATCATTTTTTCTCTTTTAGGATTACTCGTAGGACTGTGGGCGAACAGCTTTGAACATCTCGCCATTCCTCCAACCTTTGTTATCATGCCATTGAGTTTTTTGGGAGGACTCTTCAACTCACTCGCCATGCTTCCCGAGAACATGCGGAAAGTTGTGCGGTTAAATCCTTTATTCTATTTTATTGACGGGATGCGCTATGCCATGATCGGCATTCAGGAATCTGATCGGCGCATTGGTTTTCTCCTCATCATCGGACTCGTAGGTGTTTTGACGTGGCTTGTGTGGGCACTGTTCAAGCGCGGATATAAAGTCAAAATATAAAAAACTCTTGTAACGAAAGAGTCTCAAGAGTGAGAGAGTAGGTGTTGCATGCTAGGCGCGCAGGTTGATGGAGCGTTGCTGGCAGAGGATAATATAGAAAAAAAGAAAAACCCCGCATCTTTAACATTGCGGGGCTGAAAAAAACTAAAGGTCTCTATTAGTACCAAAGCGCACGCCGGAACGGTCAAACGTGGTGGAAAGTCTTATGTCCTCACCAGGAATACTCTCCTGCACGTCTGTAATAAGTGGTATAGACATTTTTGCCTCTTCAGGCAAGTTCACGTGCAGGCATTGGATGCCGGCGTTGCTCGCTCTACGCAGCTTCTCAAGAGCTTTTTCACGATCATTGTCGACGATGCAATAACCAAACTGCATCTCCGAAAATATCTGTACGGTACGCGCGCAGCACCTTTCCGTTGCATCTGCCGAAAGTAGTGTGTACGTGTCGCACAGCACGACTCGCTCAACACCGCGCGCTGCAAGCATAACCAAAAGCTCGTCTGAAAAACACATCGCCCTTGCCATTTTGAAGCTCCAATCAATGATCACGACATTTTTTTTGATGTTGAGATCAAGCAGTGGCGCGATCGGCGCAAAAACGTCTTTCGCTTCATGCGCTACCATACAGCGCAGCTCAATATTGAGTGCTTGGATTTCGTTGGGATCATGCCATGTCATAATGTCGCACGGCGAGATACTCGGGATAACGCGAGCTTCAACGTTTGCCGTACACCCATTATGGCGCAGGCATTCGTGAAGGAAATGTGCTTTATCGCTAATTTTTTTAAATGATGCAAATGGACTGCTTTTGATCTCCGCGTAGGATAATCTATCGGTACAGGAGAGTTTGCGGATATGGTATTCGGGAGTAGGGATGTAGGCACACATGATGAGGCTCCTTGGAATAATCGGGAATATCCCGGTTGTGAGAGAACAAGAACTGATAAGGAACGATGTATTGTAACAAAAAACCAGCCTGTGGAAGGCTGGTTTTGCGTAATCGTCGTAACGTCAAACCTTCCACCCTACGGCTGGCTGATAATAATGCTCATAATGCTGTTGGTGAAAAAGTGGACCATGCGAAGAGTATAAGGCAAATAGATTTTTTTGTCAACTGGATGAATGTGATGTCGCCGGTTTGGTGTTGACGCGCAGGGTTACGTATGGCACTATGGGTGTGCATGCTATATCGCGCGGGTATAGTACAATGGTTAGTATGTCAGCCTTCCAAGCTGAATATACGGGTTCGATTCCCGTTACCCGCTCCAAGATTAGACTTTCGGATTTTTCCGCCGCCGCCGAATTTCGTTTTTCGCTTTGCGAAAAGCACAGCAATTCTTTTTGTAGTTGCCCTTGACCCTCCAAACCCATTCGCTGGCAACAGAATAGGAACTCCATTGTGCTAACTATAGTATGTAGAACTAAAATTAGTGATAGCTTATAATTAAATAACTATGAAGCGACAAAGAGTAATTAAATTTGGAAAGAAAATTCGTGAATAACGGAATAATTTAGGCTTATCTCAAGAAGAATTTGCTACTCGAGTTTGGGTACACCGAACTTATATAGGCATGATTGAGCGAGCAGAAAAGAATATTACACTAGAAAATATTGAAAAAATTACCAAAGAATTAAATTTAACGGTATTTGAGCGGACACGCATCGGAGAAAAGCACAAGGATGGGTTAGATGCTATCAAAATAGCAAAATTGGTGAAGCGCGACCGTAGCACAATCATACGAGATCTTGCCCGCAATAGGGCACCACAGACAAAACAGTACAAGGCCGAAAGTGCGCATGCCAAAGCACTCGAACGAAGAGAAAAGAGAGGTGTGCGACCGCGTCTCAAGAACGAACTTATCAGAAAGTACACGGTTGAGAAACTGAAACTTGGATGGTCACCGGAACAGGTATCAATACGTCTGCCGATAGATCACAAAGGACAATGTATTTCAGCAGAAGCGATATATCAGTTTGTATATGCGCCCGCACCACGAAAAAAGAAAGGTGTGGTGAAAGAGACGCGCGAAGATCTGCACGTCTACCTTGCACGCTGTTATCACAGACGAGAGAAAAAGGGCTTCAGGGATGCACAAAAGCTCTATCGCACCGTACCCCCTAGATAGAAGATCGTCCTAAGATTGTTGATGCAAGAAACGAGATCGACCGCTGGGAAGATGACACCATTGTCTCGCGGCAAAGCACTGATCACGTGAAGAGTATCAAAGAACGGGTGTCTGGCTTGCACAAGGTCACTGATGCCGATCTTCTACGACTCGAACACCGATTGAACACGCGACCGCGCAAACGACTTTGCGGAAAGACACCGCTCGAGGTATTATTCGAGCGCGCTGGTTGCGTACTTACTTATTGAATATAGCATCCTTCGCTGGTAGCCGTTTTTTATTTCATTCAGTTGCAAAAAAACCGTAATTTTCGTACAATACGAGAGTTGTTGCATGTAAAGATTGTACCATGAACGCCGCGCATGTTATTCCCATCATTTGCATTCTTTTCGTATTAGTGATGTCGCTCCATGTATTTAGAAAAGCTAGAAATTAACGGGTTTAAATCATTCGCTCATAGAGTGGTACTTGAATTTACCCACGCAACCGAAGAGGATAAAGGCATTACTGCAATTGTGGGGCCGAACGGATCGGGCAAGTCCAATGTTGCCGACTCCATGCGTTGGGTGCTGGGCGAACAGAGCATGAAAACCATCCGCGCAAAAAAAAGCGAGGATGTTATTTTTTCCGGCTCCAGTAAAAAAGCGCGGCTGGGTCTTGCGGAAGTGAGCCTGCACTTGCGCAACCAGAAGTATGATACCTTTGCGGCGACCGAAATGGAAGAAAGCGGCGAACAAAAAGAATTCTTCGCTGCATTACTCTCCTTGCCGCACATCGTCCTAACCCGTCGGCTCTATCGCAACGGCGAATCGGAGTATTTGATCAACAATAAAAAAGCGCGCCTGCTGGACGTGCAATTACTTATAGCCAAAGCGAGGTTCGGGCAAAAAACCTACAGTGTTATTGGTCAGGGCATGATTGATCACATTCTGGTCGCGGGTGTTGCGGAGCGCAAAGAATTTTTTGATGAGGCAGTTGGTGTGAAGCCATTGCAGATCAAACGCGATCAGTCGCTGCTGAAGCTCAAGGGAACAACGGACAACTTGCAGCAGGTAACATTGTTATTAACAGAAATTGAACCACGTCTTAAATCCCTCTCGCGACAAGTTAAGCGGCTGGAAGCGCGCGAAGAGGTGGAACAAGAACTTCGTGAAAAGCAAGCGATATACTATGGATATTTTTGGCAAACGCATACGGAGGCGATGGAAATCGCACGCCAGAATGTGAAAGAGAAAAATCAGAATCAACTTGCCACACGGGATGAGATAAAAAAACTTAACACGCAGCTTGGAGTATGGGAAAAAGAAAGCGGCATGGCGGAGGAATTTACGCGGCTGCAGGAAGTGCAGCAACAATTGCTTGACAGGAAGAACTCCGCCCTCAAAGAAGAAGGGCGTATCAAGACGGATCGCGAACGGTTGCTGCTCAAGGAAGGGAAAAGTGATGTGGTATGGTTTGAGCGTCGGTATGATGCAATGCAAGAACGGCTTCGGCAGCTTGCCGACGACCAAGAACGTTTCAGGCGACAGCAAAGCGAAGCGGATGCGCAAGTTCAGACAGCGTACAAAGCCGTTCGGGAACAGGACGCGGCGGTAGAGAAAGCTGATAAAGCGAGGCGTAAATTTCAAAAAGAAACACAACTCACCGCTCCGGAACTTGCGGACGCGCTCCGTGGAATATTTACCGAGCAGGAACAGGAGCTTGCGGAACTGCTGCATGCGCAGGATATTGCCCATGTGCGCAAAAGTGCCGAGCGCCTTAAAGCGCAGCTTAATCGCATGTGCGCGCTGGAAGAGCGGTTCCGCGCATCGCAACAAGCTGATTACAGCGACGCGATTCGTGAGCTGGAACGCGAAGCCAAGATTGCGATTAGGGAAAAAGAGGCGGCGGTAGCGGCTTTGCAAAAAGCGCAAGTTGCGATGGAGCTTGCAAAAGAAAAACTTCAGTACGCCGAAGTAGCTTACCGAGATGCAGGCGGAGAATTGGAGCAAATCCGCAAAGAGATCGCGTTCAATAAAAAACGCGCAGGCTCCGATGAGCAGAAGAACGCCACACACATGCTGGAGGAAGAACAGGAGAAAGTGCGAGCGGAGATGGAAACGGTTGGTGAGGATCTACGGAAAGCGGAAGCGGCGCTCGCGACCATTACTGAAAAAGAAAGTGAGAAGAAAAAAGATTTCTTTGCTTTGCAGCGCACCTTGAGCGAACGACAGCATGAGCTGCAGCGGGTGATGCAGGAGCGTGCTGCGCACGAGGTAACGCTTGCTCGCGCGGAAACCAGACGCGAAGACTTGCAAAAAGAAATGGTGGATGAACTTCCGGAAAGTTTGCGGGAGTCGGTGATGCGCCATGGTGGAGAAGCACTTGCGGCAAATGAGGTGGAATCGCTCGGCGAACGCATTCAGCATTTAAAACGGCAGATGGAAGTGATCGGCGGCATTGATGAGGAAGTTATCAAAGAGCATACAGAAATTGAAGCGCGGTATACGTTTTTACGTATCCAGGTGGAGGATTTGACCCGCGCGCATGAACAGTTGACCGCAACCCTCGCCGAGCTGGATGCACTTATGCAACAGCAGTTTGCTACGGGCTTCACGAAGATCAATAAAGAATTTCAACAATATTTTAGCCAGCTTTTTGACGGGGGAGTTGCCAAGCTCGTGCATTTTCAGGAACGACGCAAAGAAACAAGGAAGGAAGATGAGGATGCCGCTGAAGAGGTAAAAGCGAAAATATCTTCCGCAAAGGATAAAGTTTTTGAGGGCGTTGAAATTCAGGTAACGCCTCCCGGCAAAAAACTCAAAGACATTGCCGCGTTATCCGGCGGCGAACGTGCACTGACCTCCATTGCGCTCATTTGCGCGATTATCTCCACTAATCCGTCGCCATTTGTCGTATTGGACGAAGTTGATGCCGCGCTGGACGAATCCAATTCAGAGCGGTTTGCGGATATTCTGAAACATCTGTCGCACAAATCGCAATTTATCGCCATCACCCATAACCGCGCGACCATGCGCCGCGCGCGTCTGCTCTACGGGGTTACTATGGGGGATGACAGTGTGTCGCAATTATTGAGCGTGAAATTGGAAGAAGCGGAAGGTAGAGTTGTATAAAAATCATTGACACCAATGGGTATTTCTGTTAAAGTGAGTGCGTTAACTTTGGAAAATGTCCCCGTAGTTCAACGGATAGAACGGGAGCCTTCTAAGCTCTAAATGGGGGTTCGATTCCCTCCGGGGACACCATCGATCCGCCCCTATAGTTCAGTGGATAGAACGTGGGCTTCCGGAGCCTAAGACGTAGGTTCAATTCCTACTAGGGGTACCAGGAGAAAACATGCACCACAAGGCATATATCACAACGTAAGCTTATGGTGGCTATGGTGTAGCGGTAACACAGCAGGTTGTGGTCCTGTTATCGAGGGTTCAACTCCCTCTAGCCACCCCAAACTGTATCTAATATAACCGAGTTCGGTTGATTGGATATCATTGCAGGAATCTCGGCAATTTGTCGGGATTTTTGCGTTTTAGGGGCAATCTTGGATTTTGATTTACCAGCTATGAATGGTGTAAATTCTACAGCCAAGTCGGTTATTATTCTTGGACCGGTAATCTCTTTGTATTTCTTGGTGAAGGCCATATTTTCGGCTTGCATCATTCCTCTGATGATCGGTGATGGCATGACGGTCTGGATTTTTTGTCGGTCACCTCGAATCTCTCCAAGTAAAGGCCAAGGAATAATCGTTTCATCTCATCCGGAGACTTCGTAGGCTTCATAAGCGCTTCGGACAAACAAGAGCATATCTTGCAATTCATCAATCCGCATATTGAGTTTCTTGTCTTGGGCATACAGTTCGTCTTGCAGGATTTCGATCTGGTCTTTGATTTTTACTTTGATTCGGGTGAAGTCATCATCAGTAATTAGTCCGTCAAATAATTTTTCCTCGGCAGTGTCACGTTTCTTTTCCAGCATCATTTTTTGGGTATTCAAACCTCGCTTATCTTTATTGATCACTTCTTTGCGAGTGCTGTAAATCTTTTCAATCTTGGCTACCAGTCTATCGGTAAAATTGGGAGTAAATTCTATATACTTAAATAAGTCAGCGACCTGCTGTTCTATGTCCCAAACCTCCACATACTTATCTTGGCATTTAATCTGATCGCCAGACCGGTTGCAGTGATAATAAGATTTATTTTTCTTAGGATGATGTTCGGCCGTGTATCTTTGTCCGCAGTTGGCACAAAAAGTTAGACCTCGCAGAATGAAATTGAATTTTTGACGTCGGCAGCCGTATCTATTGTGTTCGGCCATAACCAGTTGGACTCGTTCCCATGAATCTTTATCTATGAGTGGTTTATGTTTTCCGGTGTTAACCAGTCCTCGCCACCGCATCTCACCATAATAAAAAGGATTTTTTAAGATCTCAATCATTTTGCTATGAGCGAGTCTTTTGTCGGCATGAGTTCTAAAACCTTTTTTGTATAAAGCATCGCGAACTTCAAAGACTGAATAATCTCCAGTCACATACATTTTGAATGCTTCTTGAATAAGTGGTGCTCGTTCCTCGTCTACAATGATAATTCTCTTTTTCTCATCGTCCGGTTCGCCAGCATTTAAATATCCAACAGCCACACCAGTTGGCCACCAGCCGTCCCAAAATTTCAACTCAAGACTTTTCAAAGTTTTTCTGGAAGTGATTTGGGATTGCAGTTGGTTCACACCAGCAATAACCAAGTCCATAAAGTTTCCCTCGGGGCTATCGGTAATGCCCGGCTGAGAGACAGAGAAAAGCTCAACATCATGCTTTTTCATAATTGTCTTGATCTGCATGTGATCAAGAGCGTTTCTGGCTAGTCGGTCAGTGTCTTGAATGAAAACCGCCCTGATTGTTTTATCGTCCTGGATTTTAAGTAACATGTCTTGCAGGCCAGGTCGGTTCATGTTGGTGGCTGATCGGCCAGGGTCTTCAAAAACGCCGTCGTCTATCAGTTTGAATTTGTTACTTTCCTCGATCGCTCGTTTACAGAGCTTGAGTTGGGTCGCGAGGGAATGGTGGCCGTCCTCGGCCTGTTCCTCAGTTGAGACTCGGCAGTAAATTAATGCATGTTCCATATTATTTTCATTTTAATTTTGGCTAATAATTTTAGGCTTAGCTTTCAAACACAACATACGCTATTTTTGGCAACAAGCTAAGCGTTAGTTGCCCACAGTCTTTTTATTCTTGTATTTCTCTAAAATTTCCTCTATTTGACGACTACTTCTTTTATATTCCTCATCATTGTAATCATCGTCTCTGCCTCCAGCTGGACCTCGGACAAAATCAAGAATGGTTTTAGCGGCTCGGAATTTCATAGCATCGCTTTTGGCACCCATAAGACTAACTAACATTTTGGATGCAACTTCGGCATGTTTCATCAGGACGGTATCAGTCTCTTTATCGCGAACTTTATTTCTTTCTTTTTCATATCGTTCGTACTCCTCTTTGAGTAAACCGTCTGACCGAAACCATCTCTTTACAGTAACGTGAGAGACTTTTAGCAGTTGGGCAATCTCTGAATAAGTAAAATCGCCGTATTTTAAGCGGACTGCATTCTGATATTTTTCGTTTTTTATGTCTACATTTTTGGCCATCTGGGTATCATTTAGTATCTTTTAAAGGGTTAATAATTTATTGAAATATGCACCTTTGTGCCGGATTTTCTCGATCGGTTGTTTTTATTTTCTTTCTCATTGTCGTTCTTGGGACTTCTGCCGAGCGAACTTCCCGAATCGAAAGAAAATCTATCTACCAGAGCGTTTTTGTCACTTTCCAACTTCTGCCGAACGTCACTAACTTCTGTCGGTGCTTCTGCTGGTAAAGGCTCATTAGTATCATCCTCACTTCTGCCAGACTTCTGTTTGCTACGAGTTTCAAGGTCTACAAAACCACCATTTGATAAGGGATAACTGGCGATATCAACATGGAACGAACTTCTGCGACCTTGCTGTACGGCAAACCATATCCACTTCTTACGCTTAAGGTTCAGCATCAGCCGGTTAATATGATTTTTGGAATATTTTTCCTTAAAGTCTTTGGAAAGTCCGGCGTAACTTACATGAGCTTTACCCATTCGCGGGTTAGCATTGATCCACAGCCAGACGAGGACCGAGTATTCCTCAAAACTCAAGTAGCCCTCCACAAGGGCGGTCTTAATGCTTCGGGGAAGCTTTACGTAATCATTGTTATCTATTTCGAATGGCAAATTTTCCATATTTCATATTTGATTATTTTCAACTGATCGCGTCGTTATACATCAGTGATTTGAGCTCTTTAATCGCCAAGACAAATTCTTTGGCGTTCACGTCGGTATAGCCTAAAAAATAACCCTCCACGAATTGGGGTCGTCCCGGCTGGTCAACAAAAACAAAACGAAACCGGCGAGCATCGGTTTTATTTATGCCGACGAGCTGGTATTTGTAGGCAATCAGAAAAGCGGCCACATAGAAGTCGCTGATAGTAAAATTATTGTCCGGTGTTTGGTTTTTCATATTCATTTTGATTATTAGATTGTTTTTCTTTCTCTTTTTGCTCGTAGTGATAATCTAAAAGTCGGACAATCAGATCAGCTAATCTGTCCATAAAAATTTCCTCCATTTGGGCTGGGGTGAGGGGCGGTATTTTCTTTGTGATTATTGACTTCGGCATATTGTTTGCCGGCCCGCAAATAAAAAAGCAGACCGTTTTCTTTCAGTCTGCTCTTCGCTGTCCGAATCAGGACGGACTCCACCTTATTCGGTTTTGTAATCAATAAATATACGTCTAACTTTCCATTTCATAAATTTATCTATGCCGATATCCAGCTTGATTTTTCTATTAACTGCTCTCATTGCATCGTAGACACTGTCTTTGCTGTCTTTTGCCCAATCCATCAAGTCTAAGATATCAATTTCCTTTACCCGTGTGCTAAACGGGACCGCAAATAATGCCTTACAGAGAAAATATTGATTTGTGTTGATTGGAATCTCGCAGGGTTTTCCTCCCATGCTTATTATTCCGGTTTTCTCATCAAACCTGATCTTAGTATCCACCGGCTTTTCCAGCTTCGGTGACGGTTTATTTTTAAGTTTGAAATAATAATCCCTAAGCATGGACCGGCTCGGCTTGGAAATTATAAAATCACCGTCATCTGGTTTAAAGTTGGCAATAATCTTTCTCTTTTTAAGTTCGGTTAGGACTGCTTTCTGATCGCCGATATCCAAATCAGGTATCGGAAAATTAAAATACACTTTAGCCGGAACTTTGTGCGTGACGTCTGTGCAAGATTCAACGCTTCCCAGCAGGGCATAAATAAAAACTAACTTTGCATTTTCATTTTCCATATTCATATTTGTTACCTGCCTGAACGAAAAGAGCTCGCAATCTGACTACCGAAAATCGATAGTAGATTGCGAGCTCTTGAGCACGGAATACCGTTCAGGTTGCCCCTTGAGGCAAAAATTATTTATTTGTTGATTTTATTATAGCACCATTAAAAATTTCTCGGAAGCATAGTGTTCACTTTGTACTGTACTTATTTCCCTTTTTTGACATAGTACAGTGTGCAAAAAGTCCGAATTTTGCACAGCACAGTAATCCAACTGGACAAAATAGCTTTTTCAAATCTGGACCGGGAGTTAGCTTTAAGATTACTTCCAGTTTACTTTTCACTTTTGGGACACTTTTGTCATATTTTGACTAAAGATAGTAAATATCAGCAAATACGCTTTATTTTAGCCAAATATATTGCCTATTTAATTACTATATCAACATGCTGATATATAATTTGTTGACTTAGCATTTCAGATATGATACACTAATGTCAAATATATGAAAAGCAAAAAGAATTTATTAGAACAGTTAAAAGCTTTGCCCCACTTCAATAAAAATACCGTGCATCAGCTAGGCAGACAGTTGGAGCTCAAAGACTCTACGATTGACACTTATATCAGCCGGTTTTTGAAATATAAGGATATTTTGCAGTTAAAAAATGGTCTTTATATAACTACCGATTTTTTTGAAAACAATCGATCGGATGTTTCCTATTCTTTTTATCTTGCAAATATTATTCGTACCCCTTCATATGTGAGCTCTTGGGCCGCCTTACAGTATTATAATCTTGCTACAGAAGCCGTTCATTCTATCACTTCAATTACCCTTAAAGTGACGAGGGAATATCAGACGAAAGCCGGCAATTTTGCTTATCATTCTATCAAAAAAGATTTTTTTTCTGATTTCTCCTTAGTAAAGGGTAAATTTGATTTTTATATTGCCTCTCCAGCTAAGGCATTGCTTGATTTGCTGTATTTCAGGACACGTCAGCTTAAGGGAGTAAATTTAGAAGATATTAAAAAAATGATTGAGGAATTGAGAATAGATTTTAATGAAATGGATAAGACCGAACAGGAAAAATTTTATTCAATGATTAAAAAACTTATATGAGCGAACAAATAACTACAATTTTAAAAAGGAAACTCGACGATCTATCTACCTACGGAAATATTGACGCCGAAACCCGTCGTAATGCTCTTAAAGAGGAATTGCAGTTTTATGTTTTGAATTTTATCTATCATCATCCAGAATATAGCAAATGGATAATGTATGGAGGTTCCGCACTCCGCATAATTCATGGTCTCGATCGTATGTCTGTTGATTTGGATTTTGAAGTCTCCCATGCCGTGACAGAAAAATTTTTAGAAGAATTGAAAAAAGAAGTCGAGGGTTATTTTGTTAATACTTACGGAGCCGATTCTGATTTTCTTACCATAAAAATCACTACTGGCAGGGGGCTACTTTTGAAATTCCACGTCGGTAAAGAATTAAGCCTTGGCAATCCTTCAAATCAGGTGCATGTAAAGATTGATTTAAACCATTTTGTTGCCCCGAAGACCGTAACTGAACGTCGACCGATAAATCGTGATCAGCTTTCGTTTGTTATTTTGACATACAACATGGGAGCATTGATGGCCAGTAAATTAGCGGCTATTTTCTTGCGAGGCACTCGTGGAGTCGGTGATGTTGTTTATGAAGAAAAAGGGCGTGACATTTATGATCTCCTTTGGTATATGGGTAAAAAAGTCGTGCCAGACTTTGATTATATGACAGCCAAAGGCATTGATGCCAAAGATCCACGTGCTCTTTTTGACAAACTTACACTTCAGATAAATAAAGTAAGCGACGAGAACCTTAAAAACGATTTATCACCATTATTTGTAGATCCGACATTTATTGCAAACTGGCTTAGAAACTGGAGAGAGAGTTATTTAAGGCTTTTAGACGAATATAAAATTCGTACAATAACAGAACTTGAACGAGTAGCAGTCCATCAGGACTTTCATTCGGACAACTTTTCTTTTATTTATTGGTATAAAACGGAAGATGGCGGATCAGTAAGAATCATTTATACGATAAGCGATTATTGGATGGATTTCCGAGACGGAGATTTGTTAATTGAAATCGACAAGAAGTTAGAAGATAAGTTTGAATTTGGAAGTAATGGTTGGAGTAGCCGACCTACTCCCCAGGATAAGTTAAAGCAGTACGCAACTCTTTTTTATCAGAAAACAGAGAAATACTTCAAAAAAACGAACCACATAATGCTCGGTGATGTTATTATTACTAAAGTAATCAGAATGAAGGCCGATAATTTAAACCAGAAGGAACAGATCGTGCTCAATAAATCTGCTTTGTTATCGTGTGAACTGGATGATTTATTAAAATAAACATTATACTGGACTGGGAAATCCATACCAGTATATTAGATAGAGTCATGGTAGTATAGCAGTATGAAAAAATCATTCAGTCCACAACAAAAAGCGACGGTAGCCCTCATGGCATTAAAGGGGCTGCGGTCAACAACCCAGATAAGCAGTACCTTCGGCGTCCATGCCACTCAGATCAATACATGGAAGAAACAAGCGGAGGAATCGTTGGAGCGCGCCTTCACTGACAAACGCACCAAGGAAGGCAAGACCCAGGAGCAGTTGATTAAGGAATTGTACCAGCTGGTTGGTCAGCGTGATCATGAGCTGGCATGGTTAAAAAAAAGTCTTGCCCCGTTTGACCCATGATGAGCGCAAGCAGTTGATCGTTCCTTTACAACCCGAAATCAGCGTCAGAAAACAAGCAGAGCTCCTTGAAATCAGCAGAGCCAGCCTCTCCTATCGGCCGGTGGTCAATGAGCGCAATCTTGCGATTATGCGCTCTCTCGATGAGCTGTACACAAAGTATCCCTTCTATGGCTCGCGCAGGATGAGGTACGCGCTCCATGACGACTATCGGCTTGAGGCCTCCAGAGAGCATGTGCAGAGACTCATGCGTATCATGGGACTGGAAGCAATCTACCCAAGGAAATCAAGGAATACGAGCATTCCCGATCCCTCTCATCGAGTATACCCCTATCTCATCCGAGGCGTCATCGCCAGCCGTCCCAACCATATCTGGGGAATGGATATCACCTACATCAGATTGGAGAAGAGTTGGTGTTACCTCATGGCAATCCTTGATTGGTACAGCCGCCATGTCGTAGCATGGGAGCTGTCGGATACCATGGAATCCGGCTTCTGCATCACGGCATGGAACGCGCATTGCATGGCGCAGTTCCCGCTATCGCCAACATGGATCAGGGTAGCCAATTCACAGATCGCCGGTTTACCGGACTGCTGGCACAATACGGAACGCAGATCAGCATGGACGGCAGAGGACGATGCATGGACAACATCTTCACCGAGCGGTTGTGGAGAACCGTCAAGTACGAGGAGGTCTATCTGAAGTCCTACCGAACCATTGAGGAAGCACGGGTGAATCTCTCAGCCTACTTCGCGTTCTACAACAATCAGCGGAGACATCAGTCATTGGACTATCGGACACCCCATAAGGTATATTACGGAAACAAAAAATCGGCTGTCGCCGACACAACATTAATTCCTATGACGCTATCTAACCTATCAACAATGGTGGTCTAGACAAAGCAGTCCACCTTAGATATGCCAGTTTGGTGACAGAACTTTTGGAAAAATTCCCAGTTAGCGAGCAAATTGTAGGAGAACAAAATCAAAAAGATTTTATCAAGCTCTATGGTGGTATTTTACGAGTGCGAAATATTCTAACAACTTTTGATGAATTTACCGGCAACGAGATTTTAACCGAGCGTGACGTGCAGGATTATCACAGCATGTACATTGACCTTTACAATGAATTCCGTAAGGGCACCGAGGTTGATCAAGAAAATATTAACGATGACCTGGTGTTTGAAATGGAGCTTATAAAGCAAGTAGAAATAAATATCGATTTCGTGCTAGGGCTTATCAAGAGATACCACGAAGATCATAATAAGAACCGTGAGATTCTGGTTGATATTAATAAAGCGATTGACTCAAGTGTTGAGCTACGAAACAAAAAGGATCTCATCAATCAATTTATCACTTCACTTGATATTCATTCAGTCGTTGACGATGATTGGCAGAAATTTGTGGACAAGAAAAAAATTGAGGAGCTCGACAAGATTATTGATAATGAAGGTCTGGATCACGATGCAACTTATGCGTTTGTACGAAATTCTTTTCGTGATGGAAGCGTGGCAACGACTGGCACGGCAATAACCAAAGTTTTACCACCTGTATCTCGTTTTTCTCCGACCGGCGAGCGAACTCAAAAGCGTGAGAGCGTACTTAGCAAACTCACAAGTTTCTTTGAAAGATTTTTCGATATTTCTGGTGGAAAATTATAACAAAATTAAATAATCAATATGCAAGAAATTATATGTCCAAATTGTAAAAAAGTTTTCAAAGTCGATGAGGCTGGTTTTGCCGATATTGTTAAACAAGTTCGAGATCACCAATTTGAAGAAGAATTGCGAAAGCGATTGGATATTGCAGAAAAAGAGAAAGAAAATGCTATCAAGCTCGCCGAGGCTAATATTACAAATACACTACAAAAGGACCTCGCAAAGAGGGATACTGAATTAGCAGAACTAAAAGCCAACAAAGATCGCGAACTGATTGAGTTTGAGGCAAAGAAAGAGGCTGAACTAGCCGAAATTAAATCAAAGATCAATAATGCCGAGCTTGAGAAAAAACTTGCCGTTACCGAGGCGGTCAATAAAATCGAGAAAGAGCGTGATGAGCTTACAGGAAAGCTAAAAAGTAAAGATACAGAAAAACAATTGCTCGAGACAGCACTTAAAGAAAAACACGCAACTGAACTCAAGACGAAAGACGATATCATCAAAATGAAAGATGAGGAAATTGCTCTTCGTAAAGATATGAAGGTCAAACTTTCAACAAAAATGGTTGGCGAAACACTTGAACAACACTGCGAGACCGAATTTAATAAGCTTCGCGCGACTGGTTTTCAAAACGCATATTTTGAAAAAGACAATGACATAAATACTGGCAGTAAAGGTGATTATGTTTATCGTGAAAGCGATGAGGCTGGCAATGAGATTATCTCTATTATGTTCGAAATGAAAAACGAAGGCGACGAAACTGCTACCAAGAAAAAGAATGAGGACTTTTTGCGCGAGCTTGATAAAGATCGTAATGAGAAGAAGTGTGAGTATGCCGTGCTTGTAACGCTTCTAGAAGCCGAAAATGAACTATATAACACCGGTATTGTTGATGTTTCTCATAAATATCAAAAAATGTATGTTGTTCGTCCGCAATTTTTCATTCCTATAATAACACTACTCCGCAACGCGGCTATGAACTCGCTTAAATACAAAGCCGAGCTTGCTTTGGTAAGGAACCAGAATATTGACATCACCAACTTTGAAGATAATGTAAATAAATTTAAGGAGGGATTTGCTAAAAATTATGATCTTGCCAGTCGCAAATTCAAAACCGCCATCGAAGAAATAGATAAAACCATAGATCATCTCCAAAAAACCAAAGACGCTCTCTTGTCATCTGAAAATAATCTCCGTATAGCTAATAATAAAACAGAAGATTTGACCATCAAAAAACTAACGCGCGGGAATCCTACGATGTCAGCGAAATTTGCAGAGCTTTCTGATCCCGATAAAAATATAGAAAAATAATAGTTATGGAAATCGAATCAAAACAACAAATCCTAGAACGCCGAAAAGAGATTGAATAGGAACTCGTAGAAATGCTCAAAGAGACCGAGAGCGATTTTACTTTGGATCATATCCGAGATGTCATTTTTCACGAAGAAGATAATGACGACATGATGAAAGTCGTTGCTATGTTTGACCGTGGCGGAGACGCTTCGGAATTAAGCAATGTTCTTGAACTCGTAACCGACGCTTGGAATTATTTTCCGCACAAAGTCCTCGGTGGTATTTCTCCAGCCGAGAAATTGTTGGAATACCAAAATAAAAAGAAATAATATGTCAGACGATAACGATCCAATTAAAGACGAACCTGCCGAAGAAGCTCCGGACGAGGAAGTCGCCGAGCTTATGGAAACTCATGATCTCGATAAGGACACGGCCGAACGTGTGCAGGATATTATGGAAGATTTAAGTGTGGATGAGGACGATGTTGTCGAGCTTGAGGAGTTACTATAAAACCTTAAACTCCCGCATCTCTTTTTTCGCTGTTTCCATATCCTCGAGCACTTTAAGATAGATTGCTCGAGTTTTCTTTGACTTCGGATTATCCTCGGCAAACCGAATGTCGTCATCATCCACGAATCCGGCTAGTGAGATATAAGCACCGGCCAATAGCCTGATTCGTTCCTTGATTGCTTGTTTGATTTTAGCCTTGGGTTCCGGAAGAGAAGATAATGGATTAAATGATCCGCGTCGATGGGGTATTCTTATGTTTTTGGCGGTCGCAAGGATCGCCTCAATGTCATCGCCCTCCATAGCAAGCAAGAACATACGCTTGCCCGGGGAACAAGTCTAGCGGTTGATCATATTGGTTTAATAATTGGGCACTTTACAGTCCTTTTTCTTTTTGCTACTATATCAATATAAATTGATATAGTATGAAACCCAAGTGTTGCATAGACAATAAAATCTTGAAAGAAGTCGGACAAACAGCCGAGCTTTTAAAGATTGTGGCTGAAGAGAACCGTCTCAAGATTCTTTGTACTCTCAAAACCGGAGAGCGGTGTGTTTGTGATATTTGGCAGGATTTGGATATACCCCAGAACCTTGCCTCTCACCATCTTAAGGTGCTTAAGGATGCCGGACTTATTGATTCTCGCAAGGACGGTCTTAAAATGATTTATTGGATCAATAAAAAAGAGATGAGTAAATTCAATTCATTATTAAATAATTTTTTACAAACATATGGAGAATAAAACAGCAAGCATTCAAGTTTTAGGTTCGGGTTGTCCGACCTGCAAGAAACTTTTTGAGATAACTGAGAAAGCAGTCAATGATCTTAGTTTGGGCATTAAGGTGGAATACATCAATGATGTGCAGAAAATCATTAGTATGGGCTTGATGCAAAGTCCGGTCTTAGCGGTCAACGGCAAACCGGCTCTAGTCGGCTTTACTCCCGACATTGAGAAAATTAAGAAAGCTATTCAGGATAACTTATAATCTATGGATATATTCTACCCAATAAAACTTTTATCCGACTGGCTGACATTCTCGCTTTTCACTATTACTCCCAAGACTCTCTTGGCAGATGCAATTAATTTTTTCATTTACGACACAATCAAAATACTCATCCTGCTCACAGTCATCATTTTTGCGGTTTCTATCATTCGTTCGTTCCTGCCTCCGGAAAAGATTCGCTTTATTCTTTCGCATAAAAACAAATATACCGGCAATGTTATCGCTTCTTTGCTTGGCATTATCACGCCATTTTGTTCCTGCTCGGCTATTCCGTTGTTTCTCGGATTCGTTCAAGCTGGCGTGCCATTGGGGACGACATTCTCTTTTCTGGTAGCTTCGCCCATGATCAACGAAGTAGCTCTAGTCTTACTTTTAGGGATGTTCGGCTGGAAGGTTGCTTTGATTTATATTTTCAGCGGATTAGTTATTGCTATCTTATCCGGCATCATTATTGGCAAAATGAAAGTGGAAAATCTGGTAGAACCTTTTGTTTATGAAAGCACAACCAATGCCCAAACCGATCTGCCAAATATGAATTGGTCGGACCGGTTTATTTACGCCAGAGATTACACTTGGGATATCATCAAAAAAGTCTGGCCATATATTATCATCGGTATCGCTCTTGGTGCGTGGATACATGGCTATGTGCCGACTGATTTCTTGGCCAAGTACGCCGGTGTCAGCAAATGGTACGCCGTGCCATTTGCTGTTCTTATTGGTATTCCTCTTTACTCCAACGCCGCCGGTATTATTCCCTTGGTCGGGGCGTTAACCGAGAAAGGTATATCTATGGGAACGACTATGGCTTTTATGATGGCTGTTACCGCTTTATCCTTTCCTGAGTTTATGATCTTGAAGCGAGTGATGAAGACCAAACTTATTTTGATATTTTCCGGAATTGTCGGAATTGGGATTATGTTTACAGGATACCTATTCAATTGGATTTTGTAAGGGAATCACATTTGCTTAACTTTTCCGAAGTTAAGCAAATCGTTCTAGGCTCGCAAATTTCGTCAAACCGGCGGGCTATGGTTGTAAAAGGTGTCAAAGTCTATCTGGGGTGCAAAGCTCGCCCCAAGGGCAGACAAGGGGCAACAACGTTTTACTTTTTGGCTAGGAGGAGGTCGTAGTTGTAAAACTTGGCAACTTTCTTGATGTTATTCATTTTTTCGCGTAAAGTAACCATATACTCTTTATCCTCGAGCACTGTTATAAGACCCGACAGTGCCTGACCCCAAACGGTATCTAATATAACCGAGTTCGGTTGATTGGATATCATTGCAGGAATCTCGGCAATTTGTCGGGATTTTTGCGTTTTAGGGGCAATCTTGGATTTTGATTTACCAGCTATGAATGGTGTAAATTCTACAGCCAAGTCGGTTATTATTCTTGGACCGGTAATCTCTTTGTATTTCTTGGTGAAGGCCATATTTTCGGCTTGCATCATTCCTCTGATGATCGGTGATGGCATGACGGTCTGGATTTTTTGTCGGTCACCTCGAATCTCTCCAAGTAAAGGCCAAGGAATAATCGTTTCATCTCATCCGGAGACTTCGTAGGCTTCATAAGCGCTTCGGACAAACAAGAGCATATCTTGCAATTCATCAATCCGCATATTGAGTTTCTTGTCTTGGGCATACAGTTCGTCTTGCAGGATTTCGATCTGGTCTTTGATTTTTACTTTGATTCGGGTGAAGTCATCATCAGTAATTAGTCCGTCAAATAATTTTTCCTCGGCAGTGTCACGTTTCTTTTCCAGCATCATTTTTTGGGTATTCAAACCTCGCTTATCTTTATTGATCACTTCTTTGCGAGTGCTGTAAATCTTTTCAATCTTGGCTACCAGTCTATCGGTAAAATTGGGAGTAAATTCTATATACTTAAATAAGTCAGCGACCTGCTGTTCTATGTCCCAAACCTCCACATACTTATCTTGGCATTTAATCTGATCGCCAGACCGGTTGCAGTGATAATAAGATTTATTTTTCTTAGGATGATGTTCGGCCGTTATTGCCGCAGTCAGGAAAGTAAAAAATCATTGGTATTACGGCTGGGGTATGCGACTGTGGTTCTGGCCATATATGTGGATTTTTAATGTTTCCGGCTTTGACGCAATTGAACTCACCATGAAAAATGGAAGAATCTATTGCATCGGCACCGACGAGCCGGAAAAACTTGAGGCCGTGATCAAGCAAATTATACGTTCTTAATTTCAAAATAGCTCTGCCAAAAAATTCGCTATGGAAATCTTATATATTTCACTTCTAATCCTTATCGCCGCGACCCTAGACGGTATCTAAAAAACATCTCCCTGCCGGGAGATGTTTTTGATTTCTTGCTTGGTAAGTACCGTTTAGCGGCACCGTGTTACCTGCCATAAGATCGTTTGTGGGCGTACGGCTGCCGGCTGCTGCTGGAGGTTCGGGAATTTCGCGCGCCACCCTCGCGTATAGGACGGCGAGGGGCAAATGAACGTTCGTGTTCCGTTGCGCGTGGCATGGGAATATGTACAGTGAGTTCAGGGAGTGGCAGTATGGGAAGTCGCGTGCCGATGAGTTCCTCAATCATATATACATCGCGCTTTTGGTCGGGCGCGGCGAACGATATGGCTTTGCCGCCTTTGCCCGCGCGACCCGTGCGGCCGACACGGTGTACATAATCCTCGTGATTGTCCGGCAGGTCAAAGTTTATCACGAGCTCAATGTCTTGCACGTCAATGCCGCGCGAAGCGATGTCGGTTGCGACAAGTATGCGCGTTATGCCGGATTTAAAATCTGCCAACGCTTTGGTGCGCTGCGGGAGTGATTTGTTAGAGTGGATTTCCGCAGCTTTATGGCCCATGTCGCGCACCGCGGTTGCAATCTTTTTTGCGCCGTGCTTGGTGCGGCTGAAGATGAGTACGCGCCCGTCGTAGTCGGCAAGCACTTGATGCAGCAGCGAGAGTTTTTGGGGTTTTGGTACGATGAATACTTCCTGCTCAATATTTTTTGCCATAGTGCCTTGCGGCGCGACTTCTATGCGCAACGGCGAATGCATGTAGTTTCTGGCAAGTCGCGTGATTTTTTCCGGCATGGTGGCGGAGAACAACATGGTCTGTCGGCGATCCGTCGGAATACCAACCAGTATCCTTTTAATCTGCGGTTCAAATCCCATGTCCAGCATGCGGTCGGCTTCGTCCAATACCAAAATATTCACCGAAGCGAGTGAAACGGTTTTCTGTTGCAGGTGATCTATCAGGCGTCCCGGTGTTGCTATAATAACATGGGGCCGTTTTCGTAACGCGTTAATTTGCGGTCCTATGGCAGCTCCTCCAATAAGTATTGCGGTACGCAAGCCGAATGCACGGCCAATCAGCGCAAGCGATTGATCCACTTGAGCCGCAAGCTCGCGAGTCGGCAAGAGTACGAGACCCGTACCCTTGTGCCGCGAGAGACGCTGGATCATAGGAATGCCGAACGCAAGCGTCTTGCCGGTGCCGGTTTGGGCGATGCCCATGACGTCTTTGCCTTCCATGGCGATTGGTATCGCCTGGTGTTGGATTGGGGTTGGGGTTGTAAAACCCAGTTTGCGCAGGTGCGCGACGATGCTCGGTGCAATGCCTAATCCATCAAAGCCCGATCGTTCATGATTCTTGGTCATATATAAAATTACGACCCGATTTCCATCTGGTCGTATAGCATCTATATAACGCAAGAGGTTTCGAGTCCAATCCCTTAAATTGGGACATTACACGCATATTCTACACTATAAAAATAAAATTGTCAATATGTGGCAAGTTTTACATTGTAAAACTTGCTCCGGTGCATATATTTGAAATCTCTGCTATACTCGAAAGTATGGCAAAAGAGAGATTTACCAATCTTCCGGAAGAACATTCGGCTCATAGTAACCATGGGCTGCTTGCATTTCTGCGCTGGAGATTTGGATTTGTAGACGAGCCGTATGTTTTTTTTACCGCGCGTGATACGCACTTCAAGCCGCGCAAGGCTATCCCTGATCTTGAGCGCATACACCATCCCAATAAAAATAAGCTGCAGCTTACATGGATTGGACACGATACCTTTCTTTTGCAATATCAAGGGATCAATATTTTGACCGATCCCATCTTCAGCAAACGCGCATCGCCTTTTTTATGGATCGGGCCCAAGAGATTGGTGGATCCCGGTTTACATATTTCCGAATTACCGCGGATAGATTATGTGGTAGTGAGCCATGACCACTACGATCACTTGGATTATGCAACGGTCAAACATCTCGGAAATACGCCGAAATTTATTGTACCCTTAGGGCTTAAAGCATGGTTTGAAAAAAGAGGCATTACGAGGGTAGTAGAAAAAAACTGGTGGGAGAATGAACGATGTGAGGGAGTAATGTTTACCGCGGCGCCGGTAAAGCATTTTTCGGGAAGGGTACCATTTCGGTTTCGTACCACGCTTTGGACGGCGTGGGTGATTGAGATTGGCAGAAAAAAAATTTTCTTCTCGGGTGATACAGGATACAACGGCCATTTTAAAAAAGTGTATGATCGGTTTGGCGCAATGGATGTGGCACTCATCCCCATCGGCGCGTATCACCCCCGCTGGTTGATGCAGGACGTGCACATTGATCCGCGCGAGGCGGTGGCTATTCATGAAGATTTGCACGCGTGCCGATCAATCGCCATGCACTGGGGGACTTTTAAGCTGACCTCAGAACCCTTGGCGGATCCTCCGCTCTATTTACAATCCGTATTGAAAGAACGAAAAATCTCGCAGCAGGATTTTCAGGTACTGGACTTTGGAGAGATGGTTGTATTGTAAACAAAGTATTTGCAGCGTAATCTACACTCATGCCGCATTGGTGATTTGAGCGCATAGGTATTATGATAGTGCGGGTGTTATCTTTTTGACTCGGAGATACATATAGTAATCACTAATCATAATCCCCAACACGTATGCGCACGTTGTTTTTAAGCATTCTCCTATTCTTCTTCTTTGCCACTGGAGCAGCGTTGCTTGGGGGATGCGTACGCCAATCCAAACTGGTGCAGCAGGAAGTTGCGCCACGAGCATTGCCGGGTGAGACATCACAACAACCTCAAGAAATCGTCAACGAGGCGCCAAAATCGTCCATTGCCGATCCTTTTACTATTGATGTAAGTGGAAAAAATTTAAGCATATTGCCGAAAGAAATTTTAAAGCAGACGCGCGCGAAAAAACTTATTCTTTCATACAACAACTTCACGTCATTGCCATCGGAAATAGGCGAATTGAGCAATTTGGAAGAATTGTACGTGGATCATAATTTGCTGGAAGGCGCGCTGCCGGCGGAAATCCGCAAAATGCCGCGTTTAAGAATTTTGAACGCGAGCAATAATCATCTGACGGGAATTCCGGCAGAAATTGGGCAGCTCAATTTGTTGCGCGAACTCAATTTTCAAAATAATCGTCTTGATACCTACCCCCTTGAACTGGGTAATTTACAGAGCCTTGAAACTTTCAATATTTCCGGGAATCTTTACTCGCAAGAATCACTGCAAGCATTGCGAAACCTTCTGCCGGATACCAAATTTATTGACCTTTAAGGTAAGAAGCGACCACCTTTTATAAGGTTGGTTTTGTTTTGACGCGCGCATAGCCGTATGCTATTCTGTGCCTGCGTTCTTTAAAATTTTGCGCGAAACAGCAACCACGCATCCATAGGAGGAACAGACATGAGCGGTATGTGCGGCGTATTGGGAATTGAAAATGCGGCAGAGCATGTAGTGCTTGCACTGGGGGGTGGACTTGAACATCGGGGAGCGCATAAAACGGGCGCAACAGGCGTGGTATCGCAGTATATTGGGGAAGATGGCATACAGCATCAGCACTCACACAGGGGTTACGGAGCCGTTGGCACCGTCTATTTTGAGCAGAACGATGTTGCACGTTTGACTGGTGAGTGCGCCTTAGGCTATGTCGGACCGGCGGAACCGCTGCTTAGTATCCATGACATTCCTCCGTATGGGCAGCGATTTCCTTTCATCGGCAGGGAGGATGCGCGCATTGCAATTTGCTACGATGGCGTTATTACGAATAAGAAAGATTTGTGTCAGGAAGCCGTATCCGGCGGCTATGCGCTCACATCTCCCAAATCACCCGTAGTATTTTTGGCAAATCTACTTGCCCAGCATACGGGAAGATCGGGCGGGACACTGGTGGCGCCTGACGAGCCGAATGCATTACATGATAACCTCTCACGCCAGGTAGCAACCTCCATAACCGATCGGGTATTTGCGCTTGCGCAGAAACTCCAAGGTACCTTTGCGCTTGCGGTGATGGTTCAGGACATGCTTATTGGTGTATGTAGCCCTTACGGGGCGCGATCGCTCGTGGTTGGCAGACTCTCCAACGGTGCTATGGTGCTTGCGTCGGAATCATGCGCTCTCGATATCATTGACGCAAAACTTCTCTATGAAGTCAGTGCGGGAGAGATGGTTGTGGTGCATGCCAATGGCACGATTGAACAAAAGTATCCGTATGCTGGTCCAAGTATATCCCCGACATTTTGCGCCATAGGGCGTGTGTACTACCAACGGTTTGATAGCAGGAGAGATGGACAAACTATCAATGATCTGCGCGAAGCCATGGGTGCGCGCTTGGCCGAAGAGCATCCGGTTGCCGTTGACGTGGTTATCGCTATTGCCAACTCGGCAATTCCCGTGGCGGTACGATATGGAAAAAATATGAAAGCTGACTTGCGGCCGGTCGTGCGCGGGCAGCACGCAAGTCCGGGGCTCATTCAATTATCCCACAAAGTTTTGGGAAATAGCGCTACGATTCGCTACCGTTTTGTGGAGAGTGCGGTGCATGGCAAGCGCGTGGCGCTTGTGGATGCGGGATTTTTACGCACAACGGATATTGCGCGCTTGGTGCGCTTGCTTCGGGAAGCGAACGCTGCCGCAGTGCATGTGCTCATCGGAACACCGTTATTGCGCAGCACCTGCCCTTACGGCGCAACGCGGCTCTTGCATGAGTATACGTCTATCTTATGCAAATCGGACAATCTTTCCGATAGAGATCAGATTGGCGCGGACAGTGTCGCATTTCTTTCGCTTGAAGGATTGCGCAAGATATTTACAGATATGGCTCCCAACTCTACGCCTTGCCTGCGCTGCTTTGAGTGCGCATAAAACGACCTTAGTATTCCACGCGCCTCGGCAAACACCTTGGCGTTTTTTCTTGCAATTTTTATTCCTCCCACCACACCACACCACACCACAAACAATCAACACCACGCTCTCAATCTTTTCGTTTGTGAAAAAAATATCCCGCAAGGGAGTTTTTTATTAACCACGCAGAATACTCCAGCCTTTTAAGGCTGGAGATGCATGCGACCCGGAATGAGGCAACGTACGTTGCCGAATGGAGGCAATTCTGTCATGATTGGTCCAAGGAGGAAGTAGCAGGGTCCTACGTACTGAATTTCCCGAACTGGAAGAATTCTTGTGGGGCAGCTCATTCTGGGCGGATGGCTACTTTGCCGAAAGTGTAGGGGTAAAGAATGAAAGTACGATCAGACAATACATCAACGACCAATCATGACCATAGGAGTAAATTCTCCGCCCTTTAGGGCGGGGATTACGTTAATT
>Ga0210026_1001071_pt1 | contig 28175 bp, 22 predicted proteins | sample CryGeymeta201509_FD_183977 | JGI IMG/M metagenome (GOLD analysis project Ga0210026, IMG submission 183977) | Groundwater microbial communities from Crystal Geyser aquifers in Utah, USA - Crystal Geyser metaG 2015-09 (SPAdes) (version 2) | ecosystem: Environmental > Aquatic > Deep subsurface >...
TCCGATCACTGATTTCGGAAAGGGCTAAAATCGATCGGATAAAACCGAAACGGGTGATCGCTTTAAACCGAAATCAGTGATCGGATTAAAACGAAATGGGTGATCGAATTCGACCGAAGCATGCAAAAAGCCGCGCGGTTGCTTTGGACGTTATTTTGCAATGTCGTGTCGCTGTCGGGGTTAAGTCGTTGCCGACAGTGAGCTGTTTGAATGATTATGGCCTCACAGAGTGATGAGGAATTATTATGATTTTAAGAAAGCTGAGAGATAAAAATGGTTGGTCCCAGGAACAACTTGCTGAATACTCGGGTTTAAATGTACGCACTATTCAACGTGTCGAAAGTGGTCAAAAAGCTAGTATTGAAACATTAAAATGCCTTGCCTCTGTATTTGAAGTGGATATTTCAAAATTGACGGAGGAGATCACCGTGATAGATAAAGAAACAGAGAAATGGAAAAAATTACCTTGGTGGTTCAGGGCTAATATGTTCGGGGTTAATTCCAGGCGTCATGTGCAAGTAACAGAGTTTATATTACTCACAATTGCATTTGGCTCATGGTTTTTAAAACCAGACATAATAACAACCCCAGCTTTCTTTTTAGCTGCATACTTAACAGGTTGGATTATCAGGTTTGGCGACAAGAATGATGCTTGGTAAAGTAATACATAACAAACGCAGTCACAAACGGCCACTGCGTGGCCTGGACCTCGACCGCTGCGCGGGTTTCGGCCTGTGCTGCGGGCGTTAGGCGTCAAGTTGCACCGCGTTGCGCAATACGCTACACTCTTTCCATGATTAAGTCATTTAAACATAAGGGCCTGAAGCTGTTTTTCGAAAAAGGGAAAACTTCAGGCATACAGACTAAGCACGCGAAAAAACTTCGCATGCAGTTAGCTGCTATTCACACCGCGCAAGATATTGATGACATCAATTTGCCAGGCTTCTCTCTACATCAACTTAAAGGGGAAAGGTCAAACATTTGGTCGATATCTGTCAACGGTAACTGGAGAGTAACTTTCGAGTTCACGGATGGTAATGCTTACATCTTAAATTACGAGGATTATCACTAATGAATATGCATAACCCACCACACCCCGGTGAATTTATTGAGTCCATTTACATGGAGCCACACGGCATAAGTTGCAGGACACTTGCGACCCATCTTGGTGTAGCCGCTTCTACACTAAATCGTGTTGTTAAGGGAAAAAGTGCAGTAACGCCAGAAATGGCATTAAGGTTATCAAAGGTATTAGGGCGCAGCCCTGAGAGTTGGCTTAGTATGCAAGACAACTATGAACTTTGGCAGGCAAAGCAAAACATCAACTTGGATAACGTCCAGCCAATAGATCTGCATGCCGCCTAACAATCACATTAAGCCGCTCGCTGGCCCGCTAGGACAGTAATACGTGGGCTCTGTCGCTTCGCTCGGATTTTAGCCCACGCATTACTGCCCCTTATGTGGGTGTTAGCCACTTGGTGAATTTTTATACTTCTCCAACTTTGGTTTGGTGTTATTATTGAACAAAGGCTCAATGGAGGCGAAACATGTCAGACGCATTAAAAATTTTGCTCGAGAATATCGGACAGCTAAGTTCAAAAGAAAAAGCTCTAGCTGCTCACTGCCTTTTAACTTCTTTGAACTCCACCTCCGAAGATAACGTAGACGCGGATTGGCTCAAACTTGCTGAATCCCGAAGTTCAGAGCTTGAAACAGGTAGTGTTAATGGGCTTAGTTGGGATGAACTGAAAGGCAACATTCTGAGTTAATGCATTCACTTATTTTTCATCCAGATGTCCAAATAGAAGTAAAATACTCCTTCGAGTGGTACCAAGAACAGTACAAGGGCTTGGGTCACGAATTTATTCATGAGTTAGAAGAGTCATTCGAGTCGATTCGAACTATGCCTTCTTCATGGCCAAAAATGGGACAATATCACCGCCGTTTCATCTTAAGCCGCTTTCCTTTTTCTGTTATCTAAAAAATTATATCAGTAGACACAATTCATGTTGTCGCGGTAATGCATAACCATAGAAAGCCAGGGTATTGGCAGGAACGCGGCTAACAAGTGGTTAATTATCCATACAAACCAAGTAAGCGGGACACTAACACGCAGGCTCCCGTCACTTCGTTCCGTATTATAGCCTGCGTGTTATTGCCCCTTCTTGGGGCGTTAGCTTCAAAATGGAGGTTTCTTGAAATTTTTGATTTTCTTTATTTCTATTGTTTCTTTTTCGGTTATATCTGAACAGTGGTATGAAAATGGCGAAATAGCCCCTGAAAGGAGCTTTCAAGGAGGCATTGGTGATTTCGGGGCTATGGTATTTATGACCACCGACTCACAAAAAATGTTAGATAACTGGGAAGTACCAACTGACGGTTATTACGTAACGAATGATGAGGAAGTTGAAAAAGGGCAACCCATTGAAGCATTGGTAGTATTTTATGGATGTGAGACCAATGAAATAGGCAATTGCATAGCTGAAGTAGATTATCGAATTATTAAACCTGATGGCTCTGTTTACACAGAAATCAAAGCCACAGAGTTATGGAAAAATAAACCAGCGATGCCGGAAGGACAGCTAGGATTAGCCGTAGATAGGGTCGGATTAATCGCTGAGCAAGAAGATCCAGTCGGGAGATATACTGTTGAGTTAGTGATTAGAGATTTAGTAAGTAATATCGAATTCCCACTGTATTCAAGTTTTAAAGTAAATGAAGCTAACAAATGAATAATGTCGTTTGTAAACTCACTGGGAATTCTAATCGCTGGCCTTCGGCCAAGGCGCTTCTACTCGCCGCTTAGTGCGGCGTTAATGTTCGTTTTAGCGCGATAAACATAGTATTCATCGAACATGCCCTAGCGCAGCCATTCGCTCGAATGAGCGTGCACAATTTGCACAAAACAGAGTGTTGTCAAATTAGCAGCATTTGTGACTGCCACACCTCGCAGGCAAATAGCCAATTAAACTAAGGTTTACCGAGGTAGAATTTATCGTAGAAGGTATATACCCACTGTGGTTTATAGATAATCAACAGCGTGATGGTCATGCCATTAAACATGGCTTCAGGAAAGGCTAAAAGGGTAGTTAATACGAGGTAGTTATCGAAAATAGCCTGCCATGGGTAAATCGTATCGACGTAATAATACACACTCAGCAGTAACATTTTTAGACAAATACTGAGTGCGCCAGGAATAAAGGCACACAAAAAAATGTACACAAAAATATTGTGCGGTAATTTGTGAAAGGTGAGGCTGTAGATACCATAAGTGAGGGCAATGGGCGCCAACACCCCTAGCAAAAAATTCACACCAAGTAAGTTAACCGGCTCCAGTCCAAAGGCCGTTAAAACCAACAAGGCCAGCGTGGCACTGAACATCGCCCAGCGAAAACCCAATACCAAAGGCAATGCGGCCAACCATAAAAAATGCACTTTAGGATTACCCGCGATCCCAGTTTGTACCATCCACAATAAGCTTAAACTCACGGTACAGCCAAACACCAGATGCTGAACTTTTTTATCATCGCGCAACTGACTGAATGCCATATTTTTCAGGACCAAACCCATCAGCGCGGCACTAAGCAGGGCGGCGAAGATTTGCAATTGACTCATATCATTCATGGCACGTATTCATTCTGTTCATGGGAGTTTGTGGAACAATCAATGCTTGGTAAGCGGCAGCCCTTGGGGAGGTTACCGCTCATTGACAGCCGCAACTAGACAACGTCAAAGGTACGACAACTGGCCACATAGTATGGCAGCATTATGTTAGCTGCAACTGCATACAAAAATGACACAGTAAAGGATCGGTGCATTCAACCTTTGCCCCAAATTAACGGTGACTTTTTGTCGCCAAAATAGCCGGTATCGCTCATGTTACTGCGCGTGGCGCTGTTGGCAGGTCGCGCGAGTCTTTGGCACTATCTCTTTGATTTTTTGGTATAGCTCTTGGATATAATAGGTTTAAAAATCAGAGACTTTGGTAGACTAGGCAGATTATTACCCAAGACGCCTTTGTATGTTGCACCTAATACAGTCAAACAAAATGGAGATTCTGGCTGAGCGCCTGATTGACTGCTTGGCCGAACCCACAAGTGCGGTAAATGCGTTGTTCGCCTCCGATACTATTTTGGTGCAAAGCCCGGGCATGTCGCAGTGGCTAAAAATTCAAATTGCCGAGCAACGAGGCATTGCGGCTAATTTAGCTTTTCCCTTACCCTCCAGTTTTATTTGGGATCTGTATCGTCAACATATTACCGATCTACCCGAACAAAGCGCCTTCACGAAAAGTAACATGACATGGAAGTTGATGACGATATTGCCGGGTTTGTTAACCGAACCTGCCTTTCAATCTCTTGCGCATTATTTACATGATGCACCGCAGCGTAAACTCTACCAACTTGCCCACAAGATTGCAGATATTTACGATCAGTACTTGGTCTACCGTCCAGAATGGATTTTGGCGTGGGAGCATAACGACAAACCCCTGCCGGTGGACGATAGCCTGCAACCTTGGCAAGGGATCTTGTGGCGCGCGTTATGCGATTTCAGCCAACGTTTAGGGGAATCGATTTATCACCGGGCAAACTTGCACCAGCAACTTCTCGACACACTGCAGCAAGCGGACGCCCAACAGCACACACCAGACAAACCATTGTATGTCTTTGGTTTGTCTGCCATTCCCCAGCAGCAACTGGAAGTGCTCAGTGCCATTGCTCAGCGTCGCGAGGTCGTGATTTTCTGGTTCAACCCCAGCTACCACTATTGGGGGGATATCGTTGATGGTAAAACCCTCGCACGGGCCAATTTGATGCAACTGGCCAAGGCGCTGACTAGCGACGATCAATCACCCACACGCGACGTGCCACATTATCTCGAAGGGGGTAATCCATTGCTGGCGTCGTGGGGCAAGTTGGGGCGCGATTACCAAGACATGTTACTCAGTGTGGATCATCAGCAACACGATGCGTTTAGTGCGCCACACCATGATTCGATGTTGCTGCACTTGCAAAGCGAGATTTTCGAGTTGCAATATCGTCACAGCCAAGATGCGTTGAATCCAGCTGAGTTATTGAGTAACGGCATAGACTTTCCGAAAATTGAAGTGTTACCCAACGATCGTTCTGTGCAAGTCCATGTTTGTCATTCACGCCTGCGTGAATTAGAAGTATTGCATGATCAACTACTGCATTGTTTAAATGAAAATCCCAGTTGGCAGCCCGGCGACATCATTGTGATGATGCCCGATGTCGCCAGTTACGCCCCCTTGATTGAAGGGGTGTTTGGTTCTGCTGATCCGGCACGACGTTTACCCTACAGTATTTCTGATCGCAATCTTAGCCAAGAATCGCCCTTGCTCATCAGCTTTATTAAACTCATGAAGTTGCAGCAGAGTCGCCTAAGTTTGAGTGAAGTGGCAAGTATCTTGGCGGTGCCTGCCATATTGCGTCGATTTGATATGAGTCAACAAGAGTATGCCTTATTGCAACATTGGTTGGCTGATGCGGGTGTGCGCTGGGGATGGGACGCCAGTGATAAAGTGCGTTGGGCACTTCCTGAGCAAGGCCAAAACACGTGGTTATTTGGTCTCAAACGCCTATTAGCTGGTTACGCTATGCACGCTGATTTGCTTGTTTTAAACGCCACTGAGCATAGCGATGACACTGCCTTCATTGCTCCCTATGCGGATATAGAGGGGCAACAGGCCTTAGCTTTAGGCAAGTTTTATTTGTTCGCCGAGCAGTTGCTGGCCGTGTTGGATTTTTGTGAACAAGGGGCATCCTTGGCCGATAAAGTGGCGGGTGCTTTGGCCTTGATAGAGCGCCTGTATTTGGCCGACGAGCAGGAACAACAAGACTTAATCGTCTTACGTCAAGCCATCGAAGATATGCTGCCCCATGCTAATCAATTTAGCGCAGCACTCAGTCAAGATGTGTTTGTTAGTGAGTTAGAACAAGGCCTTGCACAAAAGGGCGTTGGCCAACGGTTTTTGGCGGGTTACGTAAATTTCTGTACCCTGATGCCCATGCGCAGCATTCCCTTCAAAGTATTGTGTTTGCTGGGCATGAACGACAATGATTATCCTCGGCAAAGTGTGCCCGTGGGGTTTGATTTGATGCGGGTTAATCCCATCAAACGCGGCGACCGCTCGCGGCGCGTGGATGATCGCTATTTGTTTTTAGAGGCTTTGTTGTCGGCACGTGAGCAGCTATATGTCAGTTATATTGGCTTCAATCAAAAAGACAACAGTGAATTAAGCCCGTCTATTCTACTCAGTGAATTACTCGATTATTGTGCCCAAGCCTATGTATTGCAGGGTGAGCTTGGCCTAGAGCCGCAGCAAAGTGAGAAAAACTTGCGACAACACCTTTGCACCCAACATCGCTTGCAGGCTTTTGACCCAAGTTATTTCTCCGGTACGTTGCCACCGGGCAGTTACAACCAACAAGCCTGTCAGGTGGCATTAGCGAGTCAGCACGCCTTGGCTTCCCAGCCATTTAATCAAGAGGCGCTTAACGATGTCTTTAGCCTGCAAGGCTCATCGTTGTGGCGAGATGATAGTGAGTTTGTATTGGGCATTGACGACTTAGTGGCGTTTTTACAATGTCCGGCCAGAGCTTTTTTTAAACAACGCTGGCAAAGTCCTATTCCGTTTATTGATGAAGGTGACGATGACGAAGAACCTTTTGGCTTAGATAAGCTCGAAAAATACCAACTTCACCACAAATTGATTGAACGCCTCATTGCCGAGCATTTTAAGGAAAACCCAGCGAGACAACTTGCTAATGAAAATCCCAGTGAAGCAGCGTCAAAGCCAGTTGAGTCGTTACTCAACGCCCTAGGGCAGCAATTGCGGGCACAGGGTATATTGCCGGTAGCCTATGCCGGCACGTTAACTTTGCAACAAGCCCTAAACGTCAGCCATACCATGGCCGCTGAGATCAGCGACCTGAGTCATGCTCGCCAAGTCACCAGCCTTGACGTGGCGGTGCAAGTAAACATGGATTATCAACAACAACAGGTGCAAGTACCTGTCATTGGTATAGTAGACGGTATCTATGCCAACACCTTATTGCGCTGGCGTGGTGGGCAATTGCGCTGTAAAGACCGAGTGCAACTTTATGTTTCTTGGTTAACGTTGTGCGCTCAGGGCACACTTAACCTGAGCCAAGCGGTATTTGTCTACGTGGATAATCAGAAAATTAAAACATGGCAACTTCCACCTATCGACAGGCAGCAAGCGCTGGAGCAGTTACAAAACTTGGTGGCGCTGTATGTCGAAGGGCAAAACCGCATTGTGCATTTTTACCCCGAATCTGCATGGGAATGGTTAACCAGCGGGGATGAGACAAAAGTCTTTAAAAGGTTTAATGGCGACGAAGCAGGGCATGTCATAGGCGAAAACAAGGAAGCGCACATTCGCCGTGTTTGCCCTGATCTGGCCAATGTTTTTAGCGAATTTTGTGCGTTGAGTACACGTATATTGCAACCTTTGATCACCTTGCAGGAAAGCGCATGAGGCCCTTGGACAGTCTGACTTTTCCCTTAACTGGCGCGTCGTTGATTGAAGCCAGTGCCGGCACGGGTAAAACCTACACCATCGTAAATCTATATCTGCGCTTATTGCTTGGTCACGGTTGTCAGCCGCTGAATGTAGAACAAATTTTAGTGGTGACCTTCACCCATGCGGCCACCGCCGAGCTAAAAACCCGCATACGCCAGCGCCTAGCCCTCGCTTATTTAGATTTTTATCGGGAGCACAGCGACGACCCGTTTTTGCAAACCTTGCTGGCAGAATTACCCCAGCGTGAGTTGGCAACACAACGTTTAGCGCTGGCTAGTAAAAGCATGGATGAAGCGGCGATTTTTACCATTCATGGCTTTTGTCAACGAGCCTTGAGTGAACACGCTTTCGAAAGTGGGGCCATGTATGAGCAGCACTTCATTCTTGATGAAAGTGAGTGGTTAAAGCTCGCGGTTGAAGACTTCTGGCGACGGTTTGTTGTTACGCAAAGTACCGCCGTGCAAGCCAATTTATTAACACATTGGCACACACCCTCGGCGTTATTGATCCAACTTAAACCCTTGTTAGTGCGCGGTGCAGAGGTGTCTGAACCCCTTGCATTGAATGATGCTTTGGCGCGCTACCAACGCTACGCTGATGAGGTGCAAGCCTTTAAACACTGGTGGCAAACGCAAGGGTTAACACAGCAGATTGCCAACGCGGATTTTATTGCCAATCGCAAGGCAGGTAAGGCCGATAACTTGACACAGTTTGCCGATTTTTGTCGCAGTGATGACCTCCACCCCAATGTCAGTGATGGTTGGTTATTGTATGGATCTGCTAACATTGCCAGTGCCACCAAAAAAAGTACGCGTGTGCCAGATGTGGATTTTACACGCTTCGACCGCATGCACGAGGCCGAACAAGCTGCCAACAACGCTTTACTTCAAGGTTTCAGTTGTGCTGCGTTTGACCAAGTACACGCTAATTTAGTTAACCATAAAACGCGTTTACAGCTGCTGTCACCAGATGATCTATTAAGTCAGCTGGCTAAGGCGCTCACCAGCCAACCACATAGGCGAATGGCTGGGCAACCAAACGCCTTGGCCCAGTCTATTGTGGCGCGTTATCCGGCCGTGTTGATTGACGAGTTCCAAGATACCGATCCCACCCAGTTTGCGATTTTTAACGGGATCTATGGGGAGCACTCTGGGCACTCTGCTCAACCAAGTTCAGCCCCATGTTGGATCATGATCGGTGATCCTAAACAAGCTATTTATGGCTTTCGCGGCGCGGATATTTTCACCTACATTCAGGCTAAACGGCAGATTAGTCCTGACCAGCAATTCACCCTAGCCACCAACTGGCGGTCAACACCAGCGCTTATTAACGCGGTAAATCAGGTATTTGTGCACAGTGAACGGGCGTTTTTATTTGACCAAGATATTCCGTTTTTGGCGGTGAGCGCTGGGCGGGATAAACCTGGTGTGATGCTAAAGGGACAAGAGCAAGGGAGTCTGAGTTTTTGGCATTTACCCAGCCATGACGACAAACCTTTGGCTAAGGAATACGCGCAAGCTCGCTTAGCCAATTATTGCGCATGGCAACTCAGTCGCTTGCTCGATCCCCTGAACCAGGCAACGGCAGCGGGCAAGCCTATTCAGGCCAAAGACTGTTGTGTATTGGTGCGCACCCGCCATGAAGCGCAACTCATTAAGACTGCGTGCGCCCAGCGTGGTATTGCCACCGTGTATTTAATGCGCAAAAGCGTGTTTGCTGGACAAATGGCTGAAGATCTCTACCGTGTATTGCAGGCTTTGTTGCAACCCGGCAATGATAGGCTGCTACGCGGCGCGTTATTGAGTGAATTGTTTAACCACAGCGCCGCGCAACTCGACACATTATTTAATGATGATACGGCCTGGCAGCAGGTGGTAAGTCTGTTCTACCAGTGGCAGCAAGACTGGCACCAACATGGCTTAATGCTGGCCCTCAACAAACTATTGTTGCACTTTTCGGTGAGACAAAATCTCAGCCGGCAGTTTAGTGATGGTCTACGCCGGTTGACTGATCTGCAGCATTTACTTGAATTACTGCAAGAACAAAGCGCTGTCGTGCAGGGGCAAGCGCAGTTATTACATTGGTTTAAACGCTGTATTCAGCAACCAGACAATGAAAACGACAGTCAGCAATTGCGCTTGGAAACCGATGCCAATCTTGTGCAGATCACCACCTTACATGCGTCAAAAGGCTTGCAGTACCCGCTGGTATTTGTCCCTTTTGCTAGTGCCTATCGAGCAGAAAAAACAGCTGTCTTTCATAATGACAAGGCGAAGCTCCAAGTGGATTTTCTGGGGCGTGAACTGAATATTGAACGAGCAGATCATGAACGCTTGGCCGAAGACATTCGATTACTGTATGTGGCGCTTACGCGTGCCATGTATTTTTGTGCCGTGGGGGTGTGGCATAACAATCATGCTGTTAAACATCGCGCCTCGGGGTTTAAACAAAGTGCCTTAGGGAGCTTATTGTGTCGTCAAACAGATGACATTAACGATGAACTGATTAAGGCACGCATTCTCGAACACAGCGCGCGCGCTGCGGTTGTGTACCAGACTATCCCCAATGAGGACTTAATTCCGCACGCAGCTTTACCACTTGCCAGTGCAAAACAAAGTCAGCAAGCATCCTTGAGCACATTGAACCTAACACGTAGCGTAGACAGGCAGTGGCGCCTGACCAGTTATTCTGCCTTGAGTCGTCAGCAAACCCACCTTGATTTTGTTACCCCGGGGCAAGATGAAGGGGTAGACCAAGTCGAAATAAATCCTGTCGCCCAAGCTATAGATAGGCAGCAAAACACGGCGTTTACCTTTGCCAAAGGGGCAAACGCTGGTTCGTTTTTGCATGGCGTACTGGAAAATATCGATTTTCAACAAGCCTCGCGACAACTACCAGAAGTCGTGGCGCAACAGAGCAAACTATTTGCCATTGCGGCGCATTGGCAAAACACCCTTGAAACATGGCTTGGTGATGTATTACTCACACCGTTTAGTGCTGCTGCGACAACCAAAAGCCTCCAACTTAGTGTCTTATCAGCTCAACAGGTAAAGGTGGAAATGGAGTTTTACATGCCTTTAAAACAGGTACATGTGGCGCCCTTTAATCAGTTGATTAACCACTTTATGCCGCAGTTTCAGCGTCACTATGAATTTACTCAACTCAACGGCATGATCAAAGGATTTATCGATTTGGTGTTTTATTTTGAGGGCAAATTTTACGTTGCTGATTATAAATCCAATCACCTGGGGCATAGTTATGAAGACTATCAACACGCCGCCTTAGATAAAGCCATGCAGCAGCACGACTATTATCTGCAGGCTATTTTGTACAGTGTAGCCCTGCACCGTTGGTTGCAGCAGCATTGGCGAGACTACCACATAGACCAACATTACGGGGGCGCGTATTACTTGTTTTTACGTGGTATGCACAGCACTTTGCCGGGCAACGGCGTGTTGCATTATCAGCCACCGGTAGCATTAGTTTTGGCCCTCGACACGCTGTTTTCTGGGCAAGGAACGGGACGTGATGTCCTTGGCTTAATAGTTGACTCAGACAAGGCCGATAGTTCGCAGAAAAGCGGCCAACTTGAGGAGCAATTGCGCTTATGTTGAGTCGCGTTTTGTCAGCATCCCAACGCCAAACCAAAGCCTTGTTAAGTCAACTTTGTGAAGCACAACTATTGCGGCCTTTAGATCTGGCCTTTGGCGAATTTATTGCCAGTCTGGATGCCAATACTGCTGATATGGATGATGCTGCCCACCTTGATATTACGATGTTGGCGGCTTACCTCAGTAATCGGTTGGGCGAGCAACACAGTTGCTTGGATTTAAACACACTGCAACAACCCTTTGCCCCCATTTTTTTATTCAGCGATATCGCGCAACTGCGCCGTGCCTTGGTGCAATCTGCCGCAGTTTGGGTGTGTGAAGAGGGCAACAGTGCTGTTCAAAATGTGAGCAGTGAGCAAAGCTTGCAAACCCAGAATACGCCGCCAACTCGCCCCATGATCCTTGAAGACAATAGTGTGTATCTGCAACGTTATTGGCAATACGAAAAACACTTAGCTCAGCAGATTGTTGGCAAAGCCCAGCAGCGGCGCAGCCTAGATTTAGCGGCGGCGAGAGAGTTATTAAATCGCCTGTTTGTGCCACCTACGAGTGCTGATCTCAGTGATCAGCTAGCGCCAGACGAGGGGATTATCGATTGGCAAAAAGTCGCGGTGTGTGTGGCGGCCCAGCAAAGTATTAGTTTTATTACGGGCGGGCCGGGCACGGGCAAAACCACCACGGTGACTAAGTTACTTGCCTTATTGCAAGGTTTGGCCAAACAACAGCAGCGCGAACTCAGTATTGCCTTGGTGGCACCCACTGGCAAAGCCGCAGCACGCTTAACCAGTTCTATTGGTGCCGCTAAACAACACCTGCCAGCAGACTTGCAACTTGCCCTTCCGCAGCGCTGCCAAACGATCCACCGCTTGCTGGGAGCCATGCCTCAGAGCCCATATTTCAAAGCAAACGCCAATAAATTACTGCGTCTTGATGTTTTGGTGGTAGACGAAGCGTCGATGGTGGATTTACCCCTGATGAGTAAATTGTTCGACGCGCTACCCAACCGCGCACAAGTCATTTTATTGGGGGATAAAGATCAGCTTGCCTCAGTGGAAACAGGCAGTGTGTTGGCCGATATCTGTGCCGCCAAGTTCGTTAATAATGGCAGTAATACGACGCAGATTGAGCAAAACAACCATGCTTTTGCTGCCTACAGTCAAGCCACCCAACAAACTCTCATTGCTTTGATGCCAGAGCTTGCTCACCTTGGTTCTCACGCGCGACATGTGCCACAAATCGCTCACATTACCGACAATGTTGTGGTGTTACAAAAGAGCCACCGTTTTAGTCATAACAGTGGCATTGGACAATTGGCTCAGTGTTTAAACAGCGGTGATGTGCAAGGCAGTATGCAATTATTACGTGGGGAAAACGTCACTGATATTCAGTGGTTAGAGCCTCAAGCCAAGCAACTGTCAGCGTCTAACGCTGAAATATTACAGCGGTTAATTGTGCGTTTATTACCGGTTTATCAACGCTATTTTGCCGCTGTGGCCGCTGGGGATCTGGCCTTGGCGTTTCATTGTTTGAGTGAACAACAAGTGTTGTGTGCTCAGCGCGGCGGGGCATGGGGAATAGAGCAAATCAATGCCCTGATTGAGCAAGAGTTAAACAAGCAGGGTTACATAAATTCCAGCCAAGAATTTTATGCAGGCAAACCCCTTATTTTGAACCGCAATGATCACAGTTTAAATTTGTTTAACGGTGATATTGGCATTGTGATGGCTGATCCACACGAACCTACGTTAAGCAAAGTGTGGTTTCAACTGGCAGACGGGCAGATCCGCGGCTTTCTTCCCAACCGAATTCCCCCAAGTGATACCTTGTATGCCATGACCATTCATAAAAGTCAGGGCTCAGAATTTCAACACGTACACCTGTGTTTGCCACTCAGTCAGGGCAATATGAGTCCGCGAGGTTTGAGTCGTGAATTGCTCTACACTGGTTTAACCAGAGCCAAACAACAATTCAACTTATATGCTCAACAACTGGTATTGCAAGCCTGTATTAGCTCCCCCTGTATTCGTGGCAGTGGCTTGGCAAAACGATTGCGTTAAGCCTCGCCATTTTAAACAAGAAAGCCTGATTTTAAACAGGAGTACCTGGGGCATATGGGGAGGAACAGGCGTTTAAGCCCGGTAAAACTGTAAGCCATTACCATGGGGATCTCGCACATGAAATTCACGAGTTCCCCACGCCGTGTCTATCACTTTGCTCATGTTGTCGCCACGTCCAGCGGCGATAAATTCGGCATGTAGCGCATCCACATCGCTTACCACAAAGCGGTAGGTTGGCCGATCGTCTCCGGTTTTCCAATGGGTGGCGTCTTGCCACTGAAAATGCAACGCTATGCCATCCCGCTGCACCCCGGCATATTGCGGTTTGTTTGGATTGTCTACAAATACCTGTACAAAACCTATTTGCGCATAATATATCAGTGAACGACACACATCTTGCGACATCAGTACCGGCTGTACGGCTTGAATCGTCACACGCATTGTACCTCCTTCATCATGTTGATGGGCTAGCTTGCTTAAACAATCACCATTGGGACACTCTACCTTTTATATTCCATCACAATGTTTAAAAACATCACTCAGTTGCTCGTTAGTTAACGGGCCGTACTTGTTTTCACACATTAAACAAAACCTAGCGCCAGACGCCCGTCCTACCTCTTGAAATGTGCGCAACTCAGAAGAAGAATAACCACCCTCTTGCTTTGCAATAAAGTGAAAAAGCACAGTCGGCTTAATGAGTCGATTAATGATAGGCCCATAAAAAAGTATTATTTCAGTGACGACTTTTTCTAGCTCGCGCCAGTCTCCTGCAAGGGTTCTGGGATGGTTAAGCCCACGACATAAAAATTTTTTTTCGTCACTAGCTCCGTGAAGTCGAGTCACAAAATATCCTCTATAAACTTTAATGTAGATATATCTTCTAATTCTCATCTTGGTTTTGTTGTCCATTCTTTTCACGGTTTGTGGCACTAATGTAATGTTAGCTCTGTGTCAGCGGCTTATTTATTCAAGGTTGTCCTTGTAAGCTAAGTGTGGTTTGTGCACTAAGTAAGCTTGACGAAATAAGGTAAAATAATGATGTACTGCATCGGCTGTAGCAGGTTCATTGGCGGCTTTTAATACCTCGATGCATACCTCGGCAGTGCACAATTGATGGGGGTGAGCGGCTTCGCGTAGCTGATAACTAGATGCCAAAGTAGGCTGAATACCCAACACAGGTAAGTGGGCTAAGTAGCTGCTTCTAAACATTTTTTTCGCTTCACGCCAGGTGCCATCCAGCAGCACAAACAGCGGGATTTTAGAATGGCTTGGCTGACTAAAATAATCACTGGCTAACCAGCGCTTTGGTTCGGCGTATTGTTGCGGAAATACCACAATGGCTTGATAGCGAGGGTCGTTGAGTAAGGCTAGTAGCGCAGGATCAGGCTGAGTACGATCCCATACAAAGGCATGGTTGTCGGGAATAACATCGGCCACAAGACGCCCAGTATTGCTGGGTTTATAACATTCACCACGGTACATGATAAAACACATGGCAACGCCGCTTTTCACGCTGGGGCGCTTAGCACAAATGCATAAGTCTTGTGCCAATAGGCAGTTGTCGCAACGTTTTAGTTTATTGCCCCGGGCCTTAAAAACCCGACTGGATTGGCTGAGTGCTTGTTGACGTAAGCGAAGAATGGCGTTGTGGTGTGGCAAAACAATACTCGTGGTGTGATGGCTGAGTAAAGCCCACTCAGACTTAGTGAGAGTGGCTATACTGCTTTGGTTAATTTCGCGCTATGCTAGTGGATAATTGCCAATAACCAAACAAAAATAGTCACACATTATCAAGACCTAAGGCTAATGTGTGAAAGCGCAATTGTCCTTGGGTTATAAGTGAGCAGTAATGAAAACAGCGTTGATCCTATCTGGTGGTGGTGCCCGCGGTGCCTATCAGGTGGGAGTGTTAAAAGCGATTGCCGAGTTATTCCCCGAAACGCATATTAATCCTTTTCAAATCGTGTGTGGCACCTCAGCGGGTTCCATTAACGCAGCAAAAATTGCCACTGAAGCCGATCAATTCCATCAAGCCGTATTGGGCTTAGAAACGATTTGGAGCAATTTGCGCTCTGAGGACATCCATCAGGTGGGGTTAACTGACATTCTTAAAAGCTTGCTGAAAATCATCCTGTCGTTTTTTCACAGTGGTATTGCCAAGGGCAAACCCTTGTCATTGTTTAATAATCGTCCCCTTTATTATCTGCTTAAGCGCAGCATAGACATGACAAAATTGAACAAAATGCTGCATGAGCAACATATTCACGCCCTGTGTATTTCTGCATTGGGTTATGCATCAGGGCAAAATATTGGCTTCTATCAGGGGCAACCTGATATTCAAGCCTGGAAGAGTGCACGGCGCATAGGTGCCAGCACGATATTGGAACATAAACACCTGATGGCTTCTTCAGCCCTGCCGGCCATTTTTCCGGCGGTGCATATTAACCGCGAATTTTTTGGTGATGGGGCGCTACGTCAGTCGGCACCGCTCAGTGCCGCTCTGCACCTTGGCGCTGACAAATTATTGGTGATAGGCGTTAGTGGAAACCTAAAGAAGGCGCCAGCCAGGGTCAAAGCGGAAAACTCACCGTCTATCGCGCAGGTACTGGGCAACTTACTTAACAGTGCGTTTATTGATTCATTGGAAGAAGACATTCAGATGTTGCAGCGTTTCAACCGCTTTGCCGATGGACTAACGGTGGAAAAACAACAGGAATTAAAAGTACGCCCAGTGGATGTATTGGTGATAAAGCCGTCTTTGGATTTTGAGCAATTAGCCGGGCGTTTTACCCATCATCTGCCGCGCTCTATGCGCTTTTTATTGTCAATCATTGGCGCGAATCGCAAGGGTGGTGGTTCAAGTTTGGCCAGTTACATCTTGTTCGAAAAAGAGTTTTGTAAAGCCTTGATTGATTGTGGTTATCACGATGCACTGGCGCAAGCCGAACAGCTGCGCCAGTTTGTGGGGGTGTGTGATATTTAACGATTGTCGCGTTTGACTTGATTTTCTGCACAGTCACCAATAATCGGCAAATAACGCAGAACTTGCATATTGGGGTCAACCACCACCTTATCGTTGCTGTTCACCGCCACCACAATTTTACCATCGAGTGGGGTAAATACCCTAAGCTCACCATTGATGGCGATGGGCACCGGCATGGGGAAAGCGAAGTTATTGGGCACTTGCCAGGTTAATACTAGTTGCTCGGCACTGCGTTGTTGCTGCAATACGGGTAACTCTGCTTGTTTAAGATAAACCGCAAATAACCACGAGTAGTCCTCGCCCGTTTGTTGGTTAACGATATCAATAAAATCTTGTGTATTACGGTAGCGTGGAGCGATGGGGTAAGTTAAAGAGGCGGTGTCAGCAGTGCCATAGAGCAAGGTGCGTGTGGCCGCCCAAAAGGCTTCCTCACCAATTAACCAACGTAGGGTATGCACCGTCCAACCCCCTTTACCGTAGATGTCAGAGTTAAACGCTTGTTCAGAGGTCACTTGACCGTCGAGTACCACGGCTTTGCAGTTCAGCAAACCCAAATAGGATTTATACATACTGTGATGGTAAGCCGCTTCACCAAACCTATCTAAGCTATAAGCGGGTTGCATGTAAAAACCAAAACCTTCGTGTAACCATGCATCATTGAGTTTTTCGTGGGTGATCAAATTGCCAAACCATTCGTGAGCCAGCTCATGTTGCAACAACCAATCGTAACCCGCTTCATCGCGCAGGTATTTTTTACCGTAAGCATTGATGGTTTGATGCTCCATGCCTAAATGAGGGGTTTCAACAAAACCAAGTTTTTGATCCCCCCAAGGGTAGGGTCCTAGTTGTCGTTCATAAAATTCGATTTGACCACGCAGATCATGTTCAATCAGATCGCGTGCTTGTTGTTCATGTTTGCTCAGGGCCCAAAACTCAATAGGTACTTGACTGCCATTGATGCTGGTGTAGTGGTCTTGGATGCGCACGTATGGACCAATATTTAAGGCAATGTTGTAGTCACTGGCGGGTACGGATAACAGCCAATCATACTGTTGCTGATCGTTGCCAACGGCTTTTACTTGCTGCAATACACCATTGGTTACCGCACTTAGACCATTGGGCACCGTCAGGCGAATGCGCATGCCATTGGCTTTATCGGTAAAGCTGTCTTTGCAGGGCCAAAATAAATCACAGCCTTCACCTTGTACGGCTGTTGCAATCCAAGGCAGACCCTCTTCAGTTTGACTCCATACCGTGCCCCCTGCCCATGGCGCCTTTAATGCCACGTGAGGTTTACCCGCATAGGTGATGGCGACGTCAACTAATTCACCAGCGCTGCGTTGTTGGCCAAGGTCAATGGTCAATACGCCACCTTGGCGCTCAAAATTGGCGGCTTGACCATCGACGGTAATCGTTGAAATGGTAAAACGTGAGTCCAGTTTAAGTTCCACCGCTTGACTGGCGTCGAGAAGCAAAAACTGCGTTTTACTGGTGCCCGCAATACTTTGTTTTGCGGGAAATATCTGTAAGTCGAGATCGTAAAATTGTACATCTGCGCGCTGGGCTACTGTTGACAAGGGCTGACCGGTATCACCAATAATAGGATCAAGAGGCGGTTGATGGCTGCTGCAACCTGCCAATAGCAAACCGCTGGATAAAAGGGTGGCGGCAACTCTCAAGGAAAAAAATGTTTTGTGTAACGACATAACTCAACCTTTTAAACACACTCATCTAAGGGCTTAGCTTGCCATGTTGATGGCGTGGCGGCTACTCATTTAACACGCTGATTTGTAACATTAATTAGTCTTTAAACTGGCCTTTTAACATCGAGGCACTGTTGGTAAGACTGCCTATCGTACCGAGTACGCCAGCCAACGAAGCCATGATAATAAAGATTGATTGCCCGGAGGTTAACGCGATACCGCCAATGATCAGCACAATTAACATGCCTAATGGCAGGCGATAGCTCTTCCATACCCCGGCTTCTCCTTCGTGCACTAATTGCGCAAGGGTCGCGCTGGTTTCGGCATGTAAAACAAAATGACTAAAGCTTTTGTTAATGATGGTGAGGTGCTCATCACTGACTTTGAGCATGCCATTAATGGCCAAGTGTTCAATCATTTCCGTATTGCTGGGGTTAAGACGATGTTGTTTGGCGAGGTTATACAAGGCCAGTTTTTCGGCGCTTGAGCAAGACTCCCATTTAAAACGATAAATGGCGTCGGCATGCAATAAAATATAGTGAATCGTTGACCATTCGCCATCGGCAATGATGTTGTTATTGTTCTTCCATAATTTGTCAGCCTGCTGACCATGTTCTCGATAGTGGTGTACGACATCAGCGGGTACTTTGTCGAGGAGAAACTTAAGCTCAGGCAAATGGATGACTTCGTGACAGAGGATCTCACTATCGATATGGTTAAACAGACTGTCATCCACTTTGACACAAAAGTCCATCAGGCATTCTGACCACGACATGTATTCGGCATGTTCCAACAATGAAGCATTATTGCTGGCTAATGAATCTTTCATTTTGACGCGGCGTAAGCTTCGAAACCCAGAAAAAATCGTAAAAGATTCCAGGGTATTTGCCAAAGTCAGGGATTTGATTTCCATGATCAAATCCAGCAGGTGTTGGCGAAAATCGACTTTTTCTAAGCAAGTTTCGATATCCCAAATGCGCACCGCCAACAATCCCGTTGTGCTGTTTTTGGTCACATCAATTTTCAGATTAGGTAAAAACGTATTGTTTTTGGCAAAGAGCTGCAAACAAGGACTGAGTTGATACAGACAATCGAAGCCCGGCAAAATCTCGGTTGGCGCTTTATCTTTGGCCGTGTTCAGCTGATTGCGTAATAACAAGGCGATGCCTACACCGCTGAGTTTTACCGTATCCACTTGGATGATCAGGCGTTGATTGGGCTGCTCGTGATCAATGGTGGTGGCAAAATGGCACAAACGGGTGATGTGACGAAGAAAGCCATTCGGGCAGTAAATTCTTGGCCACAGCACTTTGCGATTAAAGTAGTACCATACCCAAATGAGGGCAATTAAACACAATATCGACAAAGCAATGCGGCTGTATTCCACATTGGTATTCAGTTTAATTGGGCTATTGGCATTGTCGAGGCGGGTGTCGAGTAAATAGGTGTTGGCCCATTTCCACAGTAACGATGCACCCACCAAGGTAGAAAGCTTAGGGTAATCCTGTGGTTCTACTGAGCTCAGTTGCCCCACACACGGTGTAGTATTAGCCAACAAGATATCGCGCCAGCTTTGTATCTCACTGTCGTCTATGGGTAAGAGTTCAAAAGGCGAGATACGGCGTTGGGTCACGGAGTTAGGATAGCGATTTAAGGCCATGTCAGTTAACTCATGGCGCTCTTTGTTGATGCCATTGCAATATTGTTGTTTGTAATACGCCTGCAAACTTTGCAAGGGCAGGGCAGCGGTTAATTGCAGGTAGATGAAATGCAATAACGACACACTCATTAGGGCATACACAAAGATTCGTGCACCTTTGCATAAATGCAGGTGTACCGCGTGGTTATGGCTTTTTGCACGAGGGCAAAAATGCTGCAAGTAATAACGGTAGATCAGCCAAAATAAGCAGAGTAAACCCACTAAAGGGATCACCAAACTGAACCACCACAGACCATTCACATTGGGGAAGCTCATAGTCAGTAACTGGCCAATGTAGTATAGGCAATAATTGGCGGTAATGAGTGTTGTGCAGGTTAACATACCGCGTTTGAGGTCAAGCTCTTGGGCGATACCTAATCGACGTTTTATCCACTGCCCAGAAGCAAGCTGTCCGACAGCTTTAATCACCACAAAGATCAGGGTGAGTAACAGCACAAAGGTCACCAAGATATACATAAACTGATTGGTCATGTAGCTATCAAGGCTATCTTTGGGACTAAACACCACCATCGCCCAATCGTCTACGTTGGTGGGATGAAGCGTAAACAAACCCGCTTCACCGTGGTAATAGCCCTCAATTTGCGCATCATTAGCGTTACTGCTGGCATCCATGCCGGCTTTAATCCATTGGCTTAAGTACGATTTACTCTGGCCAACATAAAACAGATTTTCTACCAGTGAACGATCTTCATCACTATGAAACAGCACGTCGCCGCTATTGCGATCAACCACCATAAAGGTAAAGTCGAAGTCGGCGGGTGGGGCTAAACTGACAGAGGGTAAAATAACGTCGGCGCCTAACACGTAACCCGCTACCGCCATATCTTGTTGGTTTGGTTCGGTGTGTTGATACATGGGCATGGAAATGGTGGTGCCACGTGTGCCATCGTTAAGGTTTAACAGACGTTGAATATATACATTGCGAAAACGACCAGCTGGCTCATCTGTTTGCGGATCAAAGTGGGGCAGTTGCCAACCCCGAAAATCTCGGACTTTTTTGAAATAATCGCGGTATGCCAAGGGAAATGCTTGTGGGGCGGCGTTTGACTCTTGGAAATAGACACTGGGTAGATTGGCGTTACCCGTTTCATCCATGGCGAACACCGATAAAATCGGGGTGCGAATAGCCGGTGTGTTAGGTGTTTTGTCGATGTAGCTATTGAACACCCCCGCGCTATGATCGATATTGGCTTGTAACCAACCAGCATAAAAACTCACTTCACCGAGTTTGCTTAAGGGTAACGATACCAACCGCAGTTGATCCTCGATTTGCTGCTCCACTATGCGACTTGTCCATAGCGTTGAGTCGCTGCTTGCTTGGATTTCTGCTGCAGAAGGTGAATGGTAAGAGGCTGTGCCGTAATCATTTGCAATGGCTGACACCGTCAACACACTACTCATTAAGCTGGGTAAGTGTTGCTCGCTAGCAGAGCCAGGATAAGCTTGAGATTGAGACTGGGCGAGGGCGGCGAGGGCATTGTTATACACGGCGTGAATGTCTTGGTAATTCCAGATAGGCGTGGTTGCAGGGTCATAGTTAGCCAGCACATCCATCTGCCAATCTGTAGAAAGCAGGGCGAGGTCTTCATTACTGAGTGCTTGCAGCGAGTTTAATCCATGTACCACCTGCTGATAAAAAGGCCGATATGTCGCCAGTTTACTGAATACCCTGTCGAGGTCCTTGTTTAAAGCCTGACTTAGGCTGACCGCATACTGTTTGGCTTGTTGATCCTTATAGGCCTGTAAACCGCTTTTGGTCAGATACGCAAGCACCAGTGCCACCAATACCACATAAAAACTGTAGCTGGCTAATTGACTTAAGCTGCGATAAAAACGGGTAATGCTATGATTTTCTGGTAGTAAAATAAGGCGCAACAACGCCCACATAAACAACAAACTCACCACACTGACCACCAGCAGTGAAATATTCCACTGACCACTGCTTTTGGCGGTTAATTCATGTTCGGGTAACAAGCCAACTAAATATAAACGGTTGATGGACACGGCATTACTGTTTGCTTTTACTTGCCCGTCTTGGCTGATGTTTAAGGACATGCTCAAAGCAAAGGGAAAAATAAAAATGCGAAATTCACCGTAGGACAAGGTTAAGTCGACGTGGCTACTGTAACTGGGTAACACAGCCTGTGGATCCCCCGAATCAAGGCTGCTTTTGCTATCAAAGTTGAGAAATGACTGTTTATTTTGAATGAGTAACTGTTGACTGATGCTTTTCATTTCTACGATGGAAATGGTTTTTTCACCGCCAATATTAGTGATCACCTTGCCGTCTTTATCAGCGAATAAAAATTGGCTGAAACCGCCTTGAGTATTTGGCAATAAATCTTTCAGTTCTAATGAAGCTCTGAATGTTTCGCTCAAGATGGTGATGTTTTGACCTTGCAGGAAATAGTGAAAACCGACGATTTTTTCGTCGTCCTTAATTTGGTTTGTGACTTTATTGGCACGCAGGTTGTTACTACTCACTTGAGTATTGCTGCTGATTTGGGTGTAGGTGCGTTGATAACTAGGGAAAATAGAACGAATGGATACTTCGCTTTCCAAATTTTTATGCATACTTTCTAAAGAATGCAGATTTTCATTGAGGGTATTCGAGGCTTCATACAAAACTCGATAAAAGTCATGATTGATGTAGCTTGCGGAGCGAGATAACAAACTGAAATAAGCCACACCGCCTAACAAGAGGATCAGGCAAAAGGCGTAGATCCAAATTTTACGACTTGAGGTTCTAAGCGACGTGTTTGTGCTTGGCTGTGTGGCTTCATTGGCCATAGGATAATCCTTCATTCAATACCAATCCCTCGAATTTCACGGCTGACAAAGCGTTTTGTTGTCGCTCTTTGCGGGGGAATTGTGATCCCTTAGCAGCGACGCCTTGAACCTTGCCCGCTGGATACAGGGTGAGTAACGACGTCTTATTACGAATTGGCGTAGCCCTTAGTTAAGGTCTTGAACGCTGAAAAAGCCAGCAAAGCGCTGAAAAATACGTTATTTAGCGCTGTATAAAATGTTATCATTTCGACCCTGCACAGCAGAATGTAAAACTAATTAGTCAAACTCAGTACACAGAGGGATGTGATGATGAATGAAGTGTCATCGGAAGAGTTTGTAGCCTTAAACAAAATGCTGCCAGAACAGCGTTTTGATTACACCTTGGCACAAATGATTGAAAAGCAATATTTATGGGGTTTATTTGGTGCAGACGGTTGGGTGATGCTCAAAGCGGAAGACGATGCGTGCGTGCCAATTTGGCCTCATCATGAGTTTGCCGCAGCGTGGGTAAGAGAAGATTTTCCCGATTGTCAGCCTAAACAAATTAGCTTTGCTGATTGGCGTGAAAAATGGTTGCCGGGGATGGCAAACAACAACACTTTGATCCTCGTGTTTCCATTAGGGGATGACGAAGAAGGTATTATGCTCGAAGCACAGGAAATGTTGGATTGCATCGAGGAAGACTTGGCGGATTCAAGCGAAGATGCGGCCAACGACAAGTAGATGATGGCGCATGCCGGTCTGGGTGAGGCACAAGCAAGTTTAAGGGTGTGGATGGCCAATCGTCCGCCCTTAGCCTTGTGGGACGAGGGATCAGAGGTGCTTGCCTTGCAACAGGGTGAGATTGCCGCCATTTCATCCGCCTGTGGGAATGGCTGGCGTAAGGTTTTTAACGTCTACGCCAAACTTGTTTTTGCTTTACCGCCAAGCCATTTCAGGCATTTCAAGCAAGCTGAGTATGCAAATTGGCAAAGTTACCGAGACCAATGCCTGCTGCGCAGCGGTAGTCAAACGGCGTTGATGTTTAGTCCCTTTCCCTGCAACCCACAACCCAATGATTTGCAACGTGGCCTTCCTGCTATATCGTCTTCAGCGACTATTTTCAGGCCGATTCATCTCATCATGGGCAGAACCTACGCTAGAAGCCTTGCCATCGCAGAGCGTCTAATTTGGCTCGATCACGACTTTGCGTTACATCCTGAACAGCAGGTGATTGTTTGCCCCTATTTCGACTACCGACAGTTGTCCAATCAAAAGATCATCCGTTTGACCGAATTGATGTGTGACTTGATAGAAGGGGAGCAGAGGGTGTAGCAAAGTGCTTGCGCCCTGCGTCGAGATTGACAACAATTGCACTCCCGATGAATTAACTGCTGGCAGTTTTATGTTGTTTAATCCACTGCGTGCGCAGTTTCCTTTTTTTAATCATGAGTCGAACAGCAACGAGGTATACCTCGACAGTGCGGCGACGACTCAAAAGCCACAAGTGGTGCTGGACGCCATGCAGCAGTTTTACGCCTTGAATAACGCCAATGTGCATCGCTCCTCGCATCACAAAGGTTCGCTGGCCACCCAACAATTTGAAGGGGTGCGCAGCCAAGTCCAGCAGTTTATCCATGCTGCTCATCCTGAAGAGATTATTTTTACCAAAGGGGCAACAGAAAGCATTAATTTGCTGGCGAATTGTCTGACACGCGAGTTAATCGGTTCACGCACAACCCTAGTGGTTTCGGCACTTGAACATCACGCCAACCTCGTGCCTTGGCAATGGTTTGCCAAGCGCATGGGTCTTGAGTTAATTGTCATGCCGGTTAATGACAAGGGTGTTTTGTTAATCGAACAAAGTCTTGACCTCATCAATGCCGATACCGCATTGGTCGCCATTGGTCATGTATCCAATGCCCTTGGTAATATTAATCCCATAGAAGCGATCATCACCAAGGCTCGTCAATGTGGGGCGCTGACTTTGATTGATGGTGCCCAAGCAGTGAGTCACCTCACCGTTGACGTTCAGCGTCTTGACTGTGATTTTTACGTGTTCAGTGGGCACAAAGTATATGGCCCAACTGGTATTGGCGTACTGTACGGTAAACGCCACCTTTTAGCGCTGATGCTGCCATATCAAATGGGGGGAGAAATGATCCGCCATGTCAGCTACGAGTACAGCACATTTCAAGATTTACCTTATAAATTTGAAGCAGGCACACCCAACATCAGTGGAGTTATTGGCTTAGGCGCCGCCTTGGGTTTTGTTGAGCAGCACCGAGGTGAAATAGTCCATCAAGAACAACGGCTTTATGGGTATTTGCTGACGGGCTTACAAAAAATTTCCGGACTAACACTGTGGGGCGACTGCGAACAAAGTGTAGCGCTGCAAGCTTTTACCATCCAAGGCATCGATCAGCAGGACATCAGCATGCTGCTCAGCGAACAGCATATTGCGATACGTACTGGCCACCACTGCGCTATGCCGCTCATGCATCGTTTAGGTATTCAGGGCAGTTTACGTATTTCCATTGGCTGCTACACCAATCAAGGTGATATCGATAAGTGTTTAGCTGCACTCAATACGGCTGTGGCTCGTTTGACCGGGCAGGAGCAACACATGGTCGGTACTTCCACAGATAACGCACTGTTTGCAGCGCAGTCATCTACCTTTGAGTTAGCACAAAAAGTGAAGCAGGCCAAAGGATGGGATGCACGTTATCGAGAGATCATGTTGGCCGGCAAGCACTTGGCCTTGCTGCCTAGCCAAGAACAAGGCAAACACAATGAAGTGCAGGGCTGTGAAAGTCAGGTATGGCTGTCTTGCCAGGAAGTGGATGGCCGTATTTATTTGCGGGGAGATTCACCGAGTAAAATCGTGCGTGGATTATTGGCCATTATTTTTGAGCGTTTAAATGGACAGCTTACCGAGCAGATTCGGCAATTTGATCTTATCGACTACATGACTCAACTGGGTTTAGCTCAGCAGCTCAGTCAATCCAGAAGCAATGGTTTACATGCGGTGGTGCAAAAAATTGTGGCGTATTGTGAAAGGCCTTAGGTCATTACGCTGTCTGTGCTAGGGCTTGCATAACAATTAAAGGTGAACACAATACAATGTTGACAAAGTCGCAGAAAAAAACCTTGAAGTGGTTAGCGATCATCGCTGTCCTCACCTTGCTCTATTTTGCAAACCGTGGCATTCAAACGTATCTAGGGCAGGTGGCGGTGGACAACACAGGCCTAAGTCAGCAGAGCTTTTCTACCGCTTTAGGCCAAGCACAGGCCCAACAGAAACTTTTGCTGGTGGAGTTGTCAGCCATTTGGTGTCCCACGTGTCGCAAGTTAGACAAAACGGTATTCAGTGATGAGGCGGTTCAACAGGTTATTACCGAGGATTTCGAGTTTGCCCGTGTTGAATTTTCTTCAAGCGACGGCCAAGCATTACGCAAGAAGTTCAAGGTTGCCGGTTTTCCAACAGTCTTAGTCCTCAACCCCCAAGGTCAATTGTTGGGGGTACTGCCTTTACAATTTGAGGCACACGCTTATGCAACTCGTCTCACCAATATTGCTCAAACCTACCTCAGTAGTCTAGTTGGAAGTAACAGCAATGAATAAACTCAAGGGCATAATCAGCATAGCGCTGTTACTTGGAGCCAGTCGCTGTGTTATGGCGCAAACCCCTGTCGAGGTAAAGGTTTTTATTGCCGCCATGTTCGAAATTGGTGAAAACAGCGGAGATAGAGCCGGGGAATTTCAACACTGGTATCAACGCTATTTTGTTGACGTGAAACCGACAAACGTTAAAGGGGCTCTGCATCCCGTATATTGCAATTCAAGCGGTGTATGCGGCGCCGTGCTTGGCATGGGTAAAGTCAGTTCATCAGCGTCTATGCAAGCCATTTTATTAGACTCGCGCTTCGATTTTCAGCTCAGTTATTTTTTGTTGAGTGGCGTAGGTGGTACGCCGCCAACACAAGGCACCATTGGTGATGTCAGTTGGGCGACGTGGTTAATCGATTATGACTTGGGGCACCGCTGGGATCCAAGTGAAGAGCCAAGTAAAGCGCAGGCCTTTATGCCCAGAAAGGGTTATGAAGCTATCCGCTGTTATCAGCTTAATGCGGCTTTAGTCAATCGAGCGGTGGCTTTAAGTGCCAAGGTAAGCTTATTAGATTCAGCGGCAGCACAAGCCTATCGCCAGCGCTATCCGCAAACCGCGGCGCAAGGTAAACCCGCTATTCTGGTCGGTACACACATGACCGGTGATACGTTTTTTCATGGTCCTGGGCTGTCTGCCCAAGCGCAATACATTGCCAAACTCTATGGTGCAGATGATTATGTGATCACCGAAATGGAAGCGGCGGCCATCACCCAAGTACTGGCAAGAACCGTGGGGACTGATCGCATCTTAAGTTTGCGTGGGGCGGTGAACTTTGACCAAGGTAATCCTCAGGAAAGCACCTTAGCACACCTTGATCCTGCGCCGGGGCAAACGGCAGGTGGGTTTGAGCAAACCGTGCAAAACATCGTGTTGGTTGGCTCAGCAGTGGTGGATGAGATAGTCAATAATTGGCCAACATGGCGCTAGCAAAGCTAGGCCATGTTTGGGGAAGTTAACTGAGCACGGTAGCGGTTGTTTGATTTATCGTCCTTGAACAAAGTGGCCTTCAGAGGTACTTTCTAAAGACTCTACTCTTTTTATGCGCATCTGTTTGTAGCGAGTATCAATGAAGTTAAACATTCTTGGGCGTATCATTTTCCTTTGTCTGGCTTTAAGTGTGATAAGCAAAAGTCAGGCTAAAGCTGATCTGACTGTACGCATCAATGAAAATGCGTTTCCTGCGGGATTCCTGCAAAATGCAAGCTGGCAAGGCATGGATGTTGATGTATTAGATGCCCTCAGTGCAAAAACCGGTTTGAGCTATCAAGTCATCACCATGCCCTTTAAACGTTCTATATCGGAATTAGCAAAGGGTGAAATTGATATTGTTGTCAATCTCACCAAAAATGCGGACAGAAGAGAGGTAATGAACTGGCTTGGTCCAATACGCAATACCAAAATAGCCTTGGTGGTCGCAAAGAACCACCAAGGGCCAAGCATCGCAAGTATTGATGAGTTAGTGCGGGTATTAAAAGACTACCGATTGCCTTTAGGTAAGGTGATCGGAGTAAGTTACAGCCCATTTTTAGATGGGCAATTACAAGAGAACCACCAATTAATTGCGCAAACCTGGAGCAGTGCCACCAGAAATCAAATTGTAGAAATGCTCCGAAAACAACGCATCTTTGGTTTTTTCCAAGATGAGTTTGAAGCTAGTAGTTTAATTCAAGCCCACAAAAATCACGCCAATGAGCCCTATGCAGACTTTGTCATCCGTCCTAGTACTATTGATAGCTCAATCTTAGGGGCTTTTTTTGGGGTATCCAAAAAGCTGAATCCTCAGACGATGCAAAAACTCAGTACAGCATTTGCAGAGATCCAAGATGATGGCACCTTGGTCAAACTCTACCAAAAATGGGCGGGTGCCCCAATGATGGTATCGAAAGACATAGCATTGGGTGATTGAGCTAAGCTTGGTGTATGTGGCAGGGCAGATATGTTGATCAAAGCCTGAGTCGATAGACTAATTAACCTGAGATCGGTTTAAGCAGCCACCATCGCATTTCTCTCAACGTCGCTAATATTAAGGGATGGCTTATTTTTCTTGAGGCAATATGCCACTAAGCCAGCCATTAGATTGAGCATAAAACCGTTC
>Ga0210026_1001124_pt1 | contig 27401 bp, 28 predicted proteins | sample CryGeymeta201509_FD_183977 | JGI IMG/M metagenome (GOLD analysis project Ga0210026, IMG submission 183977) | Groundwater microbial communities from Crystal Geyser aquifers in Utah, USA - Crystal Geyser metaG 2015-09 (SPAdes) (version 2) | ecosystem: Environmental > Aquatic > Deep subsurface >...
GGCTGATCATGTCCTGAATCACAGCATGGATGGCGGCTTTTTGGTCGGCGGTTTCTTCAAAGCCGAAGTCGTTGGCGAAGGTTTCGTAGTCGCCAGGCGAATATCTGAACGCGTGGCCTTCGCGCGCGGCGCGGCGGGCGTAAATGTTGAGCAGCTCAGCGGCGCTGTCGCGCACCTGCTCGGCGGCTTTGCGTTTGGCTTTTTCCCACTGGCCGCTGCCTAATTTGTGCAGCGGGGCTTCGTCTGGACTGACCCCGGTGTAGCGGCTGATCAGTTGCAGCTGGCTGACGGGCACATAAAGCGTGGCAAGATCCGCATATTCCAGATGAAGAAACTCTTGTATCTCATTGTCGCCATTGGGTAATTTGTTTCCAAGATCAAGGTTGATCAGGCCCCGGTAGCGGCCGATGCCGTGCGCGCTGTGGACCACCGGGTCGCCCACCTTGAGTTCGCTCAGGTCGCGGATCAGCGCCTCGACATCGCTGACTTGCTCTTGCTTTTTGCGCCGACGCGTGGTTGGGCTGGCGGCAAACAGCTCGGTCTCTGTCACAAAATCCACGCCCGACGCCAGCCAACTAAAACCCGTGGCCAGGCTGCTGGTGGCGATGCCAATTTTTTCGTTGCTGGCCAGAAACTCTTGCAATGAGTCGAAGGCGGGTGGGTCGAACGCGCTGCTGTGCAAAAAGTCCAGCAGACTGGCACGTCGGCCATCGCTCTCGGCCAGCACCAGCACACGCTGCTGGGTGTTGCGGATGTGGCGCTTCAGGCTGGCGAGCGGGTCGTCGGCACCACGCACCACAGTGATGGGGGGCAGGGCATCGAATTCAGCAAAATCCGACGATCCGTCATTGTGAGCAGATCGCGGCAATACATCGTCTGCGGGTGCTTGGATCGCCGTGCCCCGATGCTCCTCGCGATGACGGCTTACCGGGCGCAGCGCCAGTTGTGCGTGTTGGTTGACGCGGGCATAGAACTGCTCGGCGCTCAAAAACAGCGCATCAGGCGGCAGCACCGGGTGTTCCGGGTCACCCTGCACCAGCCGGTAGCGGTCACGCGTGTCCTGCCAGAAGTGGGCAAAGGCCGGTTCCAGGTCGCCATGCAAGACTACGGTGGCGGCATCGCCCAGGTAGTCAAACACGCTGGCTGTGTCTTCAAAGAACAGCGGCAGGTAATACTCGATGCCGGCGGTGGCAATCCCCTGGCCGATGTCTTTGTAAATGCGGCTGCGCGTGGGGTCGCCGTCCAGCAGCTCACGCCAACGGTTGCGAAAGCGCGCGCGCGCGTCGTCGTCCATCGGGAACTCGCGTCCGGGCAGCAGGCGCACCTCGGGCACCGGGTACAGGCTGCGCTGGCTGTCGGGGTCGAAGGTGCGGATGCTGTCAATTTCGTCGTCAAACAAATCGACCCGGTAAGGCACGGGTGAGCCCATGGGGAACAGGTCAATCAAGCCGCCGCGGACCGCGTATTCACCGGGGCTGACCACCTGGGTGACGTGGCTGTAACCCGCCAGCGTCAACTGTGCCTTGAGTTTGGCTTCGTTGAGTTTTTGTTTGACCTTGAAGTGAAAGGTGGTGCCCGCCAGAAAGCTTGGCGGGGCCAGTCGGTACAGCGCGGTGGTGGCCGGCACAACAACCACGTCAGCGCCGGTGTCCTGGTCATGCTGGCTGATGCGCCACAGTGTGGCCAGGCGCTCGCTGATCAAATCCTGGTGCGGAGAAAAGGTGTCAAACGGCAACGTTTCCCAGTCGGGGAACAGCACGCAGCGCAGCTCGGGCGCAAAAAACGCCATCTCGTCAATCAGGCGTTGGGCATCGGGCGCATCGGCCGTGACAATGGCCATGACCTTGCCGGCCGCTTTGTCACGCAGCGCCAGTTGCGCCAACAGCAGCGCGTCGGCTGAGCCAACCGGGCGGGGCAGGGTGTAGCGCTTGCCGGGGGTGAGTTTGGGTAAGTCCATGAATTCCAGGTCGCAGACGTTGCTGCAGCTAAATGGCCGGTTGGGCCGAGTAAAAACACCAAAACCCTGCAACGGTGAGGGCAGGGTGTGAAGAACGCGATTCTAGAATGCAGCCCACACCATGACCGAACTCACCGACATCACCCTCAAGCCCAGCACCACACCGCGTTGTTGGGCGCTTATTCCCTGTGCCGGCACGGGCTCACGTGCTGGTGCGGCTGGCCCCAAGCAATACCAGATCATTGCGGGCAAACCGATGGTGATGCACACCCTGGCCGCGTTTGCCGAAGTGCCGCGCATAGACCAGACCTTGCTGGTGGTGTCGCCTGAAGACCCATTCCCTCAAACTCAAGCGGCTGCAAATGCTCCGTTTTTAATAGCTGCTTGCGGAGGTTCCACAAGGGCTACAAGCGTATTTAATGGTTTAAATGCATTGTTGGATGAAGGTGCTGCAGCGCACGACTGGGTGCTGGTGCATGATGCAGCGCGCTGCCTGATTACCCCGGCGCAAATCAACCAGCTGCTTGATGCCTGTCTGGATGACGAAGTGGGCGGCCTGCTGGCGCTGCCGTTGCCCGACACCTTGAAGCAGGCGCAGGGCTGCCGGGTCAGTGCCACCTTGCCACGCGTTGACAAATGGTTGGCACAAACGCCGCAGATGTTTCGCCTTGGCAGCTTGCTTGAAGCCTTGGAACTGGCGGGCGATGCGGTCACCGACGAGTCCAGCGCGATTGAGGCCATGGGCCTGGCTCCGAAGCTGGTGCCGGGCAGTGCGCAAAACTTCAAGGTGACCTTTGCGGAAGACTTTGAGCTGGCGCAGGCGGTGTTGGTGGCGCGCGCAACAGCATAAACCGAAATTGTCCATTAGGCGGTGCTGCGCACCTGTTTGAGCGCTGGCGGCAGCTTTGCGGTCATTTTGTGCGTCTGTTCGGTGTCCATAGCCAAGCTATGAACGCCTCACAGCCACCCAAACCACCTCGCAAACCTGCTCGCCATCATCTCAAACCCTAATGAACAATCTTTGATAAATAGTTGCTGCCGCGATCGAACAAGCATGAAACTCATCGACAACATCAACAACCTGCTGGGTGACGACATCAAGCAGACTGTGCCGCCAGGTGTGCGGCTCAAAAAAGACGGAGAACCGCGCAACCCAAAGCCATGATTGAGCGCCAGCAGGAGCAAGAGGTGGACAGCCTGTTTTCACCGGGCAAAACCAGTGCTTTGACCTAGAACCTGATCGGCATGGAAGTCTTCGAGCTGGTCAGCTTCTTGGTGATTCAGTCTGTGTAGAAAACGTGGGTTGACAGTCAAGCCATGGATGCATACCATGAGACATACCGCTCAACGAAAGGGCTTGCAAAATGCAGCAAACCGCCAAAATATTTGCCACTGGCCGCAGCCAGGCGGTTCGCTTGCCGCTGGAATTCCGCTTTGACGTGGCAGAAGTCTTCATCCGCCGTGACCCCATCACGGGCGATGTGGTGCTGTCACGTAAACCGACGGACTGGCAAGGCCTGCTAGACGTGGTGGCACTCAACAAGGACGAAGACTTGGTGATTGAACGCCACCAAACCCGTACACGACGCGACCCTTTTGAGGGCTTCCAAGAATGAACCAGCGCTACATGCTCGACACCAACGTGGTCAGCCACATCATGCAGGGGCGCGATGCCGCCTTGCTGGCGCACCTAACGAAGGTACCCGTGGGCCAGGCTGTCATGTCCAGCGTGACCCTTGCAGAGCTGGAATACGGCTTGCACCGCAAAGGGCAGCCCATCCGCTTGCGAAATGCCCTGACCCAAGTGCTGCTCCGTGTGGATGTATTGCCTTGGGATGAGGATGTAGCTGCTTGTTATGGCGAGTTTTGCGCCTCTCTGGAAGCCCAAGGCATCAACCTCAGCGACTTTGACATGATGATCGCCGCCCACGCCGTAGCGCTGGATGTCACTCTGGTCAGCCGTGACAAGGCGTTTGCGCAGATGCCAACTGGCGTGAATCAACGCTTGAGGCTGGAGGTTTGGTAACGCTTGTGTCACACGCCTTGTTCGCCTGGCCGCCGAAGGCCGCAGTGGCCAGGCCCGTGGCCAAAGCCAAAATTTACGCGCACGCCAAGCCCAGCGCCGCCTTGCGCGCGCTGTTTGTCGATCAGGTCGAGAGCATCACATGGGTCTACAAACTGACCCCCGAGACCATTAACCTGCCCGCCAAGCCAGACGTGCCGGAAATTGAAGTGTTCGAGCTTGCCTTGAAGCTGCCAGATGTCAATCATGCCGTGCTTCGGTGCATCGACAAGGCCATCCCTTTTCCCATTCTGTTTGTCCTGCGGTACGGGGGCCACAGCCAACCCGTTGCAGCCTATAAGCGCCCCAGTGATGCGGCCAGCGGACAATGGGTGGTGGGTGATTACCATGCGGCACCGTGGCAAAAAGATGGTGTTGTCCGGCCCGGCTTGCCGGTGGCGCTGGATTTACAGGGGCTGTATGAGCAGCTTTTGCGCCAACATTTGGTTGTGTCGGCTCGCGCTGGCGAGTCATTGCGGGACCAGCTGGAACGGTTGTCGCTCTTGTCAGCCAAGCAAACGGCAGCGGCCAAGCTGGAAACGCGCCTGGCGCTGACCAACCAGTTCAACCGCAGGATAGAGATCAACGCCCAGTTGCGTACCATTCGCACCGAGCTTCACGCGCTGGCCTGATGAACAAAGCCAATACTGCAATAGCTACATTTTTAATAGCTGCTTGCGCTTATTATGTAAGGGCTACAAGCCAATTTGACCATGAATAAACTAAAAATGCACAGCCCTGACCTGACCCAGGCCCATATCGACAAGCTGTCAGCGAAGAATTCGTCAAGCTGCTGGCTAAGCGGCAGCCACTGCGCGCCGTGTTCCGTGATTCTGGTTTTGCCAATGACAGTGTCAAGATTAACGTCGAACAAATTTTCAAGCTGATGAGCCCCAGCACCGAAGTCAAAACGATTTGAAACCGATAAACTGCCCTCAGACCCACAATGTTTCGATGAAGGAGTCCACCATGATTGCAGAGCAAGAGCGGGTAGCCCGCCTGGCAGCGGTGCAAAACGCACTGGCCAGCCAACACATGGAAGGTTTGGCGCCCGAGCGACAAGTGCTGGAAGATGCCCAAAAGTGGGCGCATGGCGAAAAGACAATCAGTCAGGCCATTGCTGATTTCAAAGCCCGACTTCAACGCGCAGCTGCATGAAATACGCGGGTGACCAGGGCGACCCGTATCTGGACAATGACACGGGGGTGTTGCGAAATTTGCTGGACATCAAAAACCAAGCGGCCTTGGATGAAGCGGAGTCCAGCTTGTCATTTTTGCGCACCAGCGAGTTATGCGAGCAACCGGTGCAGGGCAACTTCGACCTGTTGCACTTGCAAGCCATTCACCAGCGACTTTTTTCCGATGTGTATGACTGGGCAGGGCAACTTCGCGTGGTGGAAATCCAGAAGAGCAATACCGACTTTGCCCGGCAAATGGTGATTGAAAGCGCAGCCAGCCAATTATTTGGGCAACTTGCCAAGGAGCAGCATTTGCACGGGCTTGATGCTGATCGGTTTAGCCAGCGATCCGGGCACTACCTGGGCGAAATCAATGTACTGCATCCCTTTCGGGAGGGTAATGGCCGGGCACAACGCGAATTCATTGCGCAACTTGCTTTGCAGGCCGGGCATCTGATTGACTGGACTGGCATCACCCAATCGGAAATGGTTCATGCATCCATTGCGGCCTATAACAGCGAAGCTGCGGAGTTGGCGCGCTTGATTCGGCGTGCGCTTGTCCAATGAGAAGTTGCAGAGAAATTTGCAGAGAAACGCATGAAGCTGAAATTCAAAAAACAGGGCTACCAGACCAATGCCGTTGAAGCCGTGGCGGATTGCTTTGCCGGGCAACCCAAGCGCGAGGGCTTGAATTACCGCATCGACCCAGGCCGTGCGGTGGATGCCGGTGGCCAATTCGTGACACCGTTGGAGTCAGCCGGTTTCAAAAATGCTGATCTGGCACAGACCCCCGGCCAGGTGCTGGAAAACATCCACGCGGTGCAGCGCAGGCAAAACCTGCCCTTGTCCGCCGCGCTGCTCAAAACCCGGGTGTGCGACATCAATCTGGACGTGGAAATGGAGACCGGCACGGGCAAAACGTATTGCTACGTCAAAAGCATGTTCGAGCTGAATGCCCGTTTTGGGTGGAGCAAGTTCATTGTGGTGGTGCCCAGCATTGCCATTCGTGAAGGCGTGCACAAGTCGCTGGAAATCACGGCAGAGCACTTTTTGGACGACTACAAGAAACGCGCCCGGTTTTTCATTTACAACTCAAAAGCTTTGCACAATTTGGAGAGCTTTTCCAGTGACGCGGGCATCAACGTCATGGTAATCAATGTGCAGGCCTTCAATGCCACGGGCAAGGATGCGCGCCGTATTTATGAAGAGCTGGACGACTTTCAGTCGCGCAGGCCCATCGACGTGATCAGTGCCAACCGACCCATCATGTTCCTGGACGAGCCGCAGAAGATTGAAGGCGGCAAGACGCTGGATTCTCTGGCCAACTTCAAACCGCTGGCAGTGTTGCGGTATTCGGCCACCCACAAGACGACACACAACAAAATCCACCGACTGGATGCGCTGGATGCGTACAACCAGAAGCTGGTTAAGAAAATCGCGGTGCGTGGCATATCGGTCAAGGGCCTGACCGGCACCAATGCATACCTTTATTTGGAGTCGATTGAGGTGTCCAAAAGTGCCCCGGTGGCACGCGTGGAGTTGGAAACCCGGCAAAACAACGGCATCAAGCGCGTTGTCCGCCGGCTGTCCCGCAACGACAACTTGTTCGACCTGTCGGGCGACTTGGAGCAGTACCGGGGTTTTGTGGTGTCCGACATCAATGCGCACACCAATGCGGTGACTTTCACCAATGGGCATGAGCTGGTGGCGGGCGAGGCCGCGGGCGATGTCAGTGAATCGGCTTTGCGCCGTATTCAGATTCGGGAAGCAGTCAAAGCCCACTTTGAGAAAGAGCAAGCGCTGTTTGCTAAAGGGGTCAAGGTGTTGTCGCTGTTTTTCATTGACGCGGTTAGCAAATACCGCAGCTTCACCAACGAGTCTGGCGATGCGGTCGAGCAACCCGGCGAGTACGCCCAGATGTTTGAGGAAGAGTACAACCAGCAACTGACCGAGGTGCTGACGCTGGACGACCCGACAGGCGACACGTATAACCTGGACATTTTTACCAAACCGGCGTCAAAGATTGACTTCAGCCGCTCGGTGAAAGCCAATCAGCACATTTACGACTACGGGTTGACTGACTCTAACGTCCATGTTCAACAAGGACACCCCCCAAAGCATGAAACATGCGTGCCCTGTGTAGGGAAGGGTTTCAACCCGCCATGGCCGACTAAAGTCGACCCTACGACACGCCATTCTTGTCGGCTGTGGGCGTTGTTTCACGTTAAAGTTGAGCGCGATTTTGTCAAAGAGCTCGATGCCAGCGCAGAGGTAGTGGTGTACGTCAAACTACCCCGCGGCTTTTTCATCCCCACCCTTGTAGGCAATTACAACCCCGACTGGGCCATTGCCTTCAAGCAAGGCAAGGTCAAGCACGTCTACTTTGTTGCCGAAACCAAGGGCTCCATGTCCAGCATGGATCTGCGGAAAATTGAGGAAAGCAAGATTGAATGCGCCCGCAAGTTTTTCGCCAAAATCACATCCGACCAGGTCAAGTACGACGTGGTGGATGGTTACGGCAAGCTGATGGAGTTGGTCGTTTAAGACCTACCGATGGTGTTTTTAAGGTCTAAAAATGAATTTCAGAATTGGTGAAGGTTGGGACATTCACGCCCTGGTGTCAGGACGCAAGCTCATCTTGGGCGGGGTTGAGGTGCCGTATCACCTCGGGCTTCTGGGCCATTCGGATGCTGACGTGCTCTTGCACGCCATCACTGATGCGCTCTTGGGTGCGGCCGCACTGGGTGACATTGGCACGCATTTCCCCGACACCGACACGCGCTTTAAAGGCGCAGACTCCAGCGTGCTGTTGGCCGAAGCGGCCCGGCGGGTGCGCGAAAAGGGCTTTGAGATTGGCAATGTGGACAGCACCATCATCGCCCAGGCTCCCAAGCTGATGCCGCACATGTCGGCGATTCGGGCCAAGCTGGCGCAGACGCTGGGCGTGGCGCTTGAGCAGGTCAACGTCAAGGCCAAAACGGCTGAAAAAATGGGGCCGGTGGGGCTGGGCCAAGCCATGGAAGCGCGTGCCGTGGCCTTGCTTTTTTTACTAAACAAATAGCCTTCTAGCCCATATTAAATAAGGGTTCATTGCTATTTATTTAGAACTATCAAAGCAGATTTGCTGCTTTGAGTTTGCGGTACAGCGAGCGTTCGCTGATGTCCAGTTTTGCAGCCAGCTCTGCACGGCTTCCGGTGTGCGCCAAAGTGATTGCTTTCAACGCGGACTGCGCTGCGGACTTGAGCGCTCCAGGTTCGGTTGGAGTTGCGATGGCACTGGCTTCTGGTGCAGATGCCAGGTGCGTCGTCAAAAATGTGTCTGTCGGTGATGGCGCAGTGTTGCTGCGGCGACCCGATTGCAGCGCTTGTGCCACGTGGCTGGCTTGCAGCGTGTCGCCGTCACACATCAGTGCAGAGCGTTCCAGCAGGTTGCGCAGTTCACGCACGTTGCCAGGGTAGGGTTGGGCTTGCAGCAGTTGCATAGCCTTTGTGCTCACAGACAACTTGCGCCGCGGTGTCACCCTTTCGAGCAAGGCGGTGGCCAGTAAGGCAATGTCATCGCTGCGTTCACGCAAGGGTGGTAACTGAATGGGAAAGGTGCTCAGGCGGTAGTAAAGGTCTTCGCGAAACTTTCCCTGCGCCACCATCTGATCCAGGTCGCGGTGGGTGGCGGACACGACCCGGATGTCGGCATGGCGTTGCTCGGTGCTGCCCACACGCCGGTAGGTGCCGGTTTCCAGCAGGCGCAGCAATTTGACCTGCATGGACAGTGGGATGTCTCCCACTTCGTCCAGAAACAAGGTGCCGCCGCTGGCGGCTTCCACCAGGCCACCACGTGCGGTGTTGGCCCCGGTGAACGCGCCACGCTCATGGCCAAACAGCTCGGATTCAAACAGGTTCTCGGGCAGGCTGGAGCAGTCCACTGGTACCAGTGCTTTGCTTGCCCGGTTGCTGGCCTCGTGCACCGCACGTGACACCAGTTCCTTACCCGTGCCGGATTCGCCCAGCAACAGCACAGTGGCGTCAGAAGGGGCAACCCGTGCCACCAGACCCAACATCTGCATGAAGGCGGGGCTGCGGCCTATCAGGGTTTGCACCGTGACTTGCGTTTGCGCCACTTTGAGAGGCTCCATTTTTTCCACGTAAAAGGCTTGCTGACCACTGGCATCGAGCAGCGGTGCGAGTTCAATGTTGACGTATTCCTCGCCCTTGGGGGTGTGGTGTAGGTGCAGCACGCGTTCGCGCTGACCGGACTCGCGTGAGCGGGCCAGCGGGCAGGTTTCACCGGCCTGGTCACAGGGCATGTTGAACCGGTGCGAAACCTCATAACAGGTGCGTCCAACCACACTTTGTTCTGGGCTGAATTGCCTGCGATAAGCCGCATTGGCCGCCAGGATGCGGTACTGGGTGTCAAACAAAATGTGCGGTTCGGGCAGGCCTTCGACAAAGGACATCAGTTCGGGTAAGGGTTTCATGGAGAGTTAGGGCTTGTGCAATGTGCTTGAGCTAATTATGTCAATTTTGGCGCTTTCGTGCCATTTATGACAGTTTTTGAGTTCATAAACTTCTATAAGTTACTTTAATTAAATGATTTAACACCATGTTTTTTATAATAATTTTAAGTAAATTCATGAATTGGCACGATTTTTGTTAATAAATGCGTCATGTCATCACAACTTTAGAAAGTATCGTGTGTACTTCAGAATGTTAAGCAACGACAGTTCAGGTCAGTTGACGTATTTGCTGGCTGATCAGGATGCCCGTGAGGCAGTGCTGGTGGATCCGCATGGGACTGATGTGCAGTTGTTGCTGGCGTTGTTGGCCGAACGAGAACTGCGCCTGAAGTGGGTGCTGCGTACCCATCACCATGATGCCGTGCAAACTCAGGAGCAAGCCAACTTGGAGCCATTGAACGCACCCTTGGTGCAAGGGGATTCGTTGTCTGAAATTCAATTGGATGACGATGCGCGGCTGCCGTTTGGGCATGAAATGGTGCGTATTTTGGCCACACCGGGGCATACGCTAAATTGCTTGAGTTTTGCATGGCGCGATCGTCTGTTTTGTGGAGATTTGATGTCGGTCACAACCTGTCCTTTGCAAGCACGGCCTGCGGCTCCTGAGCTTTTGTGGGACAGCGTGATTCACCGGGTGTTTACCCTGCCGGATGAGACCCTGCTGTTTGCCGGCCATGATCAACATGCTCGCGCTGTGACCACCGTGTTGGAGCAGCGGCGTTGGCATCCATTGTTTGCCCCTCTGTCGCGCGATGAATTTTTGACCAGGATGGCTGCTTTGCCAGATTAACTTGGCTTATCTCTACCCCTTTAGGAACCCAAGATGACCGCTGATAACCGCAATCTCAAAAAAGTGATACCCATTACCGCTGTGGAGCCAGACGAGGCGCTAATTTCACTTTACGCGCCACACCAAAAAATATACCCACGCAGTGTGTCAGGGGTGTTTTCACACTGGCGCTGGATCATGGTGTGGGTGACGCAAATCATTTTTTACGGACTACCTTGGCTCGAATGGGGGCAACGCCAGGCGGTGCTGTTTGACCTGAGCGTGCGGCGTTTCTATATTTTTGGTTTGGTGCTTTACCCACAAGATTTCATTTACCTCACCGGGTTGATGATTATTGCTGCGCTGTCGCTGTTTTTGTTCACTGCGATTGCCGGGCGCTTGTGGTGCGGTTATGCCTGCCCGCAAACGGTCTACACCGAAATTTTCTTGTGGTTTGAGAAAAAAATAGAAGGTGATCGTGCTGCCCGCATGCGCCGTGACGAAAGTCCCATGACGGCTGAAAAATTGGGACGCAAGGCTGCAAAACAACTGGTCTGGATTGCGTTTGCTTTTTGGACTGGTTTTACCTTTGTGGGCTACTTTGTGCCGATGCGGGAGATGTTTGCCGATTTCTTTGGCTTAAAGCTGGCGGCATGGGAGTTTTTCTGGGTCTTCTTTTATGGTTTTGCCACTTACGGCAATGCCGGGTTCATGCGTGAGCAAGTCTGCAAACACATGTGCCCTTACGCACGCTTCCAGAGTGCCATGTTTGACAAGGACACCTTGATCGTGACCTATGACACCGAGCGCGGTGAACCGCGTGGTGCACGCTCCAAGAAAGCCGATCTCTCCACCCTGAACCTGGGAGCCTGTGTGGATTGCAGCCTGTGTGTGCAGGTGTGTCCCACGGGCATTGACATCCGCAATGGCCTGCAATACGAATGCATTGGCTGTGGGGCTTGTGCCGACGTGTGTGACACGGTGATGGACAAGGTGGGCTACCCGCGTGGCTTGGTCAAGTACTCGACCGAAAACGCCATGAACAACCATTGGACTCGGGATCAAACCTTTAAACGTGTGTTGCGCCCACGCGTGCTGGTGTACATCTCAATTTTGACGGCGATTGTGCTGGCCATTTTTATCAGCTTGGTCACGCGCACGCCATTCAAGGCCGACGTGGTGCGCGACCGTGGCGTGATGGCTCGGGTGGTGGAAGACGGCAAGGTGGAAAATGTTTATAGCATCCAGGTCATGAACGCGACCGAAACCACACAACACTACAAAATTTCTGTAGAAGGTTTGCCTGGCATTCAAATCACATCCGAGACCACCCTGAGCCTGGAGTCGACCAAGGCACGCTGGATACCGGTGCGTGTGCAAGTGCCGCCCGAGGCCGACAAGCCCGGCTCCCATGAGATTCACTTCACTATTGAGTCGCTCGACAGTTCGGGGCGTTTGCGTGAGGAATCCAAGTTTGTGATTCCCCGTTAAACCACGCTCAGACAGGCGGGTTGACCAGCACCAGCTTGCCCTTGACGCTGCGTGAGCCCATCAGAGCGTAGGCGGTTTTGAGTTCTGCCATGGGCAAGATGCGGTCGATCACCGGTTTGATCTTGCCCTGCAGATACCAGCTCGCCAGTGTGTGCATCATGGCGGCATTGGCCTGGGGTTCATGCTTGGCAAAGTCGCCCCAGAACACACCGACGATGGACGCGCCTTTGAGCAACGGCAGGTTCAGGGGCAGGGCGGGAATCGGGCCAGCGGCAAATCCGACCACCAGGTAACGCCCGCGCCAGGCGATGGACCGAAAGGCAGGCTCGGCCAAGGCACCGCCCACGGGGTCATAAATCACGTCTGGGCCACGCCCCTCAGTCAGGGCTTTAAGAGACTCACGCAAGTCGGTCTGGCTGTAATTGATGGTGGCATCAGCACCCAGGCGCTGGCACAGCGCGCATTTGTCGTCGCTGGAAGCTGCAGCGATGACGCGTGCACCACACGCCTTGGCAATCTGGATGGCCGCCGTGCCCACACCACCAGCCGCACCCAGCACCAGCACGGTTTCACCCGTCTTGAGCTGTCCGCGATCCACCAGCGCGTGGTGCGAGGTGGCGTAGGTCATGATGAAAGCTGCTGCATCTTCAAAGGGGAATCCGCTTGGAAGTGGCATACACATGTCGGCAGGCGCTATCGTATGTGTAGCAAAGCCACCTGTGCCACTAAGGCAGGCCACGGCTTGACCCAATTGCAGATGGGTGACACCTGCGCCAATGGCCTGCACCGTGCCGGCGTACTCGGAACCCGGCACAAAAGGTAGAGCCGGTTTGATCTGGTACTTGTTTTGCACGATCAAGGCATCCGGAAAGTTCAGGCTGGCGGCACGGATATGAATCAACACTTCGCCCGCCTGGGGCTGGGGCGTGGGCAGTGGCTGCCAGTTGAGGGCATCAATGCCGGTGGGGGTTTCGCAAAGCCAAGCGTGCATGGGGAGTCTCCAGAAAAAAGGGGTGCATGATATGGGTCAAGAAATTGAGCACCTGTCCCGTGGGCGACCCAGCTTGAATGTCACCCTGCCATCCTACAATTGAACGCAATACAGGCGGCACTATGAAAATTCTGATATCAAACGACGACGGTTACCAGGCTCCCGGCATTGTGGCCTTGTACGAGGCCCTCAAGGATGTGGCAGAGGTGGAGGTGGTGGCTCCCGAGCACAACAACAGTGCAAAATCCAATGCGCTCACCCTGCATACGCCGCTGTATGTGCAACGTGCCAGCAACGGTTTTCGGTACGTGAATGGTACGCCTGCAGACTGTGTGCACATTGCCTTGACAGGGCTGCTGGACTATCGCCCTGACTTGGTGGTTTCGGGCATCAACAATGGGGCCAACATGGGGGACGACACCATTTACTCCGGTACCGTGGGTGCGGCCATGGAAGGCTATTTGTTTGGCATACCATCCATTGCGTTTTCACAGGTGCAGCGCGACTGGCTGCATCTGGATGCCGCTGCCGCACGGGTGCGTGAACTGGTGTTGCAAATGACCACGCAAAACCTGATAGGTCAGACGTCCTGGTTGTTGAATGTGAATCTGCCCAATTTGCCCATTGACCAGCTCGGGCATGTGAAGCTGTGCCGTTTGGGGCGTCGCCATGCCGCCGAGCCGGTGATCACCCAACAAAGTCCACGAGGTGAAACCATGTACTGGATTGGTGCCGCTGGTGCGGCCAAGGACGATGCGGAGGGCACTGATTTTCATGCCACGGCACAAGGACATATTGCCGTAACGCCTTTGAAAGTTGACCTGACCGACCATGATCATCTGGGCTATTGGGCGCAAACCGTGGCTGGTTTGTCCAAAGCGATGTCCGTTGCCCGATGACCCTGCACAAATTGCCTGCGCAAAAGGTGCGCCCGGGTTTTCCGGCGAGGCTGGGCGAGTCCAAGCTGGCCTCCCCCCCAGTGCGTCCAGCATTGGCGCATGCACTTGCCTCAGACAAGGGGCATCCCGGACTGATGCCCCACGGCTTGGGAATGGACTCAATCGCCGTGCGCCAAAGCATGGTGCGCAAACTGGCTCAACAGGGCATCACCGACCCGTTGGTTTTGAAAGCCATGGGACACATCGAGCGGCATCGGTTTGTAGACTCTGCGCTGGTGAATCAAGCCTATGAAGACACCAGTTTGCCGATTGGTCTGGAACAAACCATTTCCAAGCCCGGGGTGGTGGCGCGCATGCTGGAACTTTTGCGCCAGGGACAAAGCGGCTCCATGGGGCGGGTGCTTGAAATCGGCACCGGTTGCGGTTACCAGGCGGCGGTGCTGAGCCAACTGTGTACCGAGGTGTATTCCATTGAGCGGCTGCGCGGCCTGCACGACAAGGCGCGCGACAACCTGCGCCATTTCCGTCTGGCCAATCTGCATTTGCTGCTGGGTGACGGTATGCTGGGCTATGCCAAGGGTGCGCCTTATGCGGGCATCATTGCGGCGGCAGGTGGAGATGCCATACCGGCAGCCTGGCTAGAACAATTGGCGATTGGTGGGCGGTTGGTGGCTCCGGTTTCAGCCGCTGCCAGCAGTCCGGCTCGTCAAGCCCTGGTGGTGGTAGATAAAACCATACATGGGTTGAAGCAAACGGTGATGGAGGCAGTGCACTTCGTGCCTTTAAAATCTGGCGTTGCATGACAGGGGACTACATGATGAATTTGAATCCACGCTTGGCTTTGTTTTTGGTGACCAGTTTGCTGGTTTTGGCCGGCTGCAGCAGCAAGAGTTTGAACCGAGCACCCGTTGAAGAGCGTCCTGCACAGTCTGGAAACACCATGGGTGTTGGTGTGGTTACAGGTTCAGTGAAACATCCACCAGGTTTTGAAAATGCGGGTAAACCGGGTTACTACACCGTCAAACCGGGCGATACCTTGCTGCGTATTTCAACTGACCACGGACAATCCACCAAAGATGTGGCTGCCTGGAGCCACATTGACAACCCCAATCGAATTGAAGTGGGGCAGGTGCTGCGCGTGATACCGCCTACAGACAATCAGGTGGTGGTCAAACCGGTCACCAAATCGGCTGTCACTGAATCGTCCGTCACGGCTGCATCTGCCGCCAGTAGTGCGCCTGTGAGCGCTGCCGCAAAACCTGCCCGATCAGAAGGTGATCTGAATTGGATTTGGCCTGCCAATGGGAGCTTATTGGCCGGGTTTGATGAAGTCAAAAATAAGGGTGTGGATATTGCTGGTAGCGCGGGCGACCCCGTGCTGGCAGCTGCGGCTGGTCGGGTGGTATATGTCGGAGCTGGTTTGCGTGGCTACGGTAATTTGGTTATTTTGAAGCATGACAACGTGTTTTTGACGGCTTATGCGCACAACCAGACGCTGTTGGTTAAAGAGGATCAATCCGTACTCAAAGGGCAAAAAATAGCTGAGATGGGTAAAAGCGACACAGATCGTGTCAAATTGCACTTTGAAGTTCGCCGTCAAGGTAAACCGGTTGATCCTGCCAAGTATTTGCCAGCCCGTTAAGGCGTCCTGTGTCCGCCTGATGGTTGAGTCGGGCTATTTCCGAAAATGTGAGTGAATGACTGAATCTTCTGAAAAATCAGCCAGCCCGGTTGTGCCTGCTGATTGGCTGTTGATAGAGTCCCTGGATATGGACGCGCAAGGCGTGGCTCACAAGGCCGATGGCAAGGTGGTGTTCATTGATGGTGCCTTGCCGTTTGAATATGTCAGCGCCAATATCAACCGCACCAAGAACAACTGGGAGCAGGGCACACTCACCAAGGTGCACCGATCTTCATCACAAAGAGTTGAGCCGTTGTGCCCGCATTTTGGCTTGCATACCGGCTCTTGTGGCGGCTGCAAGATGCAGCATTTGCACCCTGCGGCACAAATTGCCGTCAAGCAGCGCGCACTGGAAGACAACCTGTGGCACTTGGGCAAAGTCAAGCCCGACATGATTTTCAGGCCGATAGAGGGCCCTAGTTGGGGTTACCGCTACCGGGCGCGCTTGTCGGTACGTTTTGTGCGTAAAAAAGGCACCGTGTTGGTCGGCTTTCATGAGCGTAAAAGTCGCTACGTGGCAGACATGCAGGTTTGCCCGGTTTTGCCCCCACACGTCAGTGCCATGCTGCTGCCGCTGCGCGCCTTGATTGCTTCGCTTGAGGCGCTAGAAACCACGCCGCAAATTGAACTGGCTTGTGGCGACCGGGTCACGGCACTGGTTTTGCGCCATCTGGAACCCTTGAGCGAGGGTGATTTGGCCAAATTGCGTCAGTTTGCCAAGGTAAACACGGGTGTGCAGTGGTGGTTGCAACCCAAAGGGCCCGAAACCGTGCATTTGCTTGATGCGGGCGGCGAAGAACTGAACTATGCCTTGCCCGAGTTTGGCATCACCATGCCGTTCAAGCCGACCGATTTCACCCAGGTGAACCCGCACATCAATCGGGTGCTGGTGTCGCGTGCCCTGCGCCTGCTTGGCGCTAAAAAAACTGAGCGGGTGATTGACTGGTTTTGTGGCTTGGGTAACTTTACCCTACCCATTGCCACGCAGGCGGGCGCAGTACTGGGTGTGGAAGGCAGCGAAACACTGGTTGCCAGGTCACGTGAGAATTTTATAAAAAATGAGGCTGTAGCCCATATAAATAAAGGGCTGTCAGCTACTGAATTTGTAGCAAGAAACCTTTTTGAAATGCGCCCTGAAGTGTTGATTCAGGATGGCTATGCGGATAAATGGCTGATAGATCCGCCTCGTGAAGGGGCGTTTGCACTGGTGCGTGCGTTGGCAGATTTGCATCAGCAACAACTCGGGTCACCTGAACATCCGCTCATGGACGGTGCAGCGCAATGGATGCCGCCGCGGCGCATTGTTTATGTAAGTTGTAACCCGTCCACCCTGGCGCGTGACGCGGGTTTGCTGGTGCAGCAAGCGGGGTATCGTTGTGTGGCAGCTGGTGTCGTGAACATGTTCCCCCACACAGCGCATGTTGAAAGCATGGCGGTGTTTGAACTGGAAGTTTGAAGACCAGGAGGCAACTAACGTCCGGCTGCCTTTGGTTTTGTATTGGCATCAGTTACCACTTCTTCAGCCGGGGTTGCCACCGGAGCCTGTGCAGGTGTCGGTGGGGCGATTTCGGACTTGACCCCTTCGATTTTGTTATCTCGCATGTAGGCATCCATTTCAAGCCACCCTGCGTAAATGGCAGCTCTGTTCATGCCTTTGTTAAGCACGTAGCAATCTTCAATGCTGCGCAAACCCTGCCGACAAGCTGCACCAATAGCTTTTGATTCCGCTTCTTTCAGCAAAATACGCGGGTCAGGTCCCAGACCCAACAAATCGCATGCTGACAGCAACAGTGTGGTGACCACAATCAGCAAACATTTGCTTAAACCTAGAAACCTCAGTTGACCGCGTGTTTTCTTCAGTAAGTGCATATGGACATTCATTATTTCAGTCTCAGTCAGGTTCACCTTTGGGGTGAAAGCGCTACGCACCCGATTGAGCCGCTGGCAACGCGCCAGGGGTGTCGTGGCTCGTCCTTGCGGGCAGTAGCCTCGCTACGTCGTCACGCCCACCCAGCCGCGCCGCCAGCAGCCCACTTGGGCGCGTCCAACTGAAGAATCTAGGTTAAAGGCATCATGAAGTGACAAGCTCTTAAGAACAAACAAATTATGTGCCTGAAAATTCCACAAAAGCAGAAAGTTAGGGCAAGAAAAAAGGCTCAGAAGAGCCTTTTTTTAAAAGTTTGAGTACACCATCAATCCCGTTCACCACCAAAAATGCCCAACAAAGCCAGCAGGCTCTGGAAAACATTGATGATGTCCAGGTACAAAGCCAGCGTTGCGCTGATGTAATTGGTTTCACCACCGTCCACAATGCGTTTCAGGTCATACAACATGAAGGCGCTAAACACACCGATGGCAGCAACAGAAATGGCCATCATGCCTGCAGTAGAGCCCACAAAGACGTTGATAATGCCGCCAACCATGATGGCCAAGGCACCGACAAAAAGCCATTTACCCATGCCAGAAAGATCACGCTTGATCACGCTGGACAGACTAGCCATGACAAAAAACACGCCAGCTGTACCACCAAACGCCGTCATGATCAGGTCAGGACCATTTTTGAAGCCCAACACCATGGCAATCATGCGCGAAAGCATCAAACCCATGAAGAAGGTGAAACCCAGCAACACCGGCACGCCAGCGGCTGAATTTTTGGTTTTTTCAATGGCATAAATAAATCCAAATGCGCCACCCAAAAACACCACCAGACCCAAGCCACCATTAAGGGACTGGGTGATGCCAGTGGCCACACCCAGCCATGCACCCAGCACGGTGGGCACAAGGCTCATGGCCAACAGCCAATAGGTGTTGCGCAACACCTTGTTGCGCTCTTGCAGCATTGCACCCGAACCATAGATCGGGGAAATGGATGGAATTCGTTCATTCATGGTTGGACTCCTTGAAAAGGGGTTGATCACTTAGCAAGATTCATTTTAGGGGCAGTCCATTTTTTTTAAGAAAATTTTTCCTGCCCAGTTCCTACAACTTGTGAGGATACCTGTGACCAAGTTGGTATGAATGCCAGGTGTATCACGCGTTATTCTTGATGCTTTATTCTCACCAGACTTAACACCATGCAAAGCAAACCCGTTCTTGAACTCTCGGATGTCAAAAAAATTGCCCAAGCTGCTGAAGCTCACGCCGTAATGAACCAGTGGGCGGTCACGATTGCTGTGGTCGATGATGGCGGTCATTTGCTGTGGCTGCAACGGCTTGATGGTGCAGCGGCCATTTCGGCCCACATTGCACCCGCCAAAGCCCATACCGCAGCCTTGGGGCGACGCGAGAGCAAAGGCTACGAAGACGTTATAAACGGCGGACGCGTGTCTTTTTTGAGCGCGCCTACCATTTCGGGCATGCTTGAAGGCGGTGTTCCCATTATGAAAGACGGTTTTTGCCTGGGAGCCGTAGGCGTAAGCGGCGTGAAGTCAACGGAAGATGCCGAGATTGCACGGGCTGGTATTGCCGCTTTGGGGTAAGGTTTACAGTTAAGGGACGCAGAAATTACAAATATCCCTTTTCCGGCGGCACTGACGGGCGCACTGCATCCCGTCAGCACTCGCCATAAACGGTACATTTACAATTTCCGCATCCCTAAGCTGAAGTCAATTCAGAGTAAAGTTAACCGGCACATCGAACCACATGTCCTGTGCGCTACCTGCCTGGATGCCTGGCAGGTAGCGCCAGCTCATAACAGCGCGTAAGGCAGCTTGATCAAGCCGGTCAAACCCGCTGGACTGATGAATGGAGCCTTGGTGTGCCAGCCCCTCTTTGCCAATCAATACCCGAATCACTACTTTGCCTTGTTCACCCAAACGCAGGCTGATGGCTGGATAAGCTGGTGGTGGATTGTTCAGGTAGTCAGCAGTGTTAGAGGGTAATTGCGTCGTTGGCAAAACATTTTCGACCGATTTTTGGCTGCTCAACACTTGGCTCACTGAGTTGTGAGTCTCTTTGGTTGCTAAGGCGCTTTCGGCATGCATGCTGGCCTTGGATGGATGCGGATTTGTTGGCGAGAAATTTGTTGACGAGAAATCTACCGCATCACCCTGAAGCTGGTCTGGTGAATCGGGTTTTGAAATTTTCTTCAGATGTGACACAACGGCGGGCTCACTTGGCGGGTGTGTGGCTTGTATCTGTGGATCTGGCAATTTTTGTTTGAGTTTAGTAATGGGTGGTGGTGTGATGATTTCAAGCCATAAAGTGGATGGACTGGTGTGGACTGGTTCAGTGCCCATGGACAGCAGCCACAACACCAGGGCGTGCAGTCCCGTTACCCCCAGGACAAGACCAACGCGCTGAGTCAAACGCCGCACACCTGGTTGCATACCATTTACAAAGCACCAGCCTAGTAAGCCAGACGTTCAGGGCGCAGTTCTTGAAGAATGGTGGCAGAAATTTCTTCTATGGACTTGGTGGTGGTGGATAGCCAGCGGATGCCGGAGCGTCGCATCATGGCCTCGGCTTCTTTGACTTCATGTCGGCAGTTTTCTATGGAGGCATAAGTCGAATTGGGTCGACGCTCACTGCGGATTTCACTCAAGCGCTCCGGCAAAATGGTCAATCCAAACAATTTTTTCTTGTGCGCCTTGAGGGCAGGGGGCAGGTCTTGCCGATCAAAATCTTCCGGGATCAGTGGATAGTTTGAGGCTTTCAAGCCGTATTGCATGGCCAGGTAAAGGGATGTTGGGGTTTTACCGCTGCGGCTCACACCGACCAGGATCACATCCGAGCTTTCCAAGTCACGGTGCGACTGGCCATCGTCATGATCCAGTGAGAAATTGATGGCATCAATTCGTGACTGGTAGCGCTTGCTTTTGCTGGCATCGCTGAATCGGCCGATGCGGTGGTTGGATTTGATGTTCAGCTCTTTCTCCAGTGGCTGAACAAAAGTGCCGAACATGTCCAGCAACATCCCTTCGCAGCCTTCGCTAATCACTTTGAATACCTCTTCATTAGCCAGGGTGGTGAACACGATGGGGCGTTTGTTGTCATGTGCACCCGCCTGGTTGATTTGCCTGACAGTCTGATGTGCCTTATCCACAGTGTCTACAAACGGCAATCTGATGCAATGCAAATTGGTCTCAAATTGGTTCAGAATCGCCGCACCAAATGTCTCGGCGGTGATTCCGGTGCCATCAGAAACAAAGAAAACGGTGCGATTGGGCATGGTGTGAGCGCAATTTTGTTAATAGGGTGAGGGTATGGTTTATACCGTCGCTTGGGCTTGGAGACGAAGCGTATGTAAGTTTTCAGCGCCTACAATATTTATTATCCAACCAAATTTTTGTTGTCAGACCACTTTAACCACACAACTACCAATCAAGTGATCTGGCATTGCCGCCTTGACTGTTTATTTATTCAGTCATTGGTTCAGGTTTTTTAACTTCTGGAGTTTTTTATGTCTGTACGTTTCGAGTCAACTGATCTGGTTGTCCCTTTCGAAAATTTGAGAATGGTCGACGTGGATGTGGTAGGGGGGAAAAACGCAAGTTTGGGGGAAATGATTTCCAACTTGCCCACAGGTGTCAAAGTACCCACCGGCTTTGCTACGACGGCGCATGCGTTTCGCGAGTTTCTTGCGCACGACAACCTGGCTGGAAAGATCAACGCCAGGCTAAGCGCACTTGATACTGAAGACGTGAATGCGCTGGCCGTGGCTGGGGCAGAAATTCGTGCCATGGTTGAGAACCAGCCTTTTCCAGCTGATTTTGAGAAAGCTATTCGTACCGCCTTTGCCACCCTTTCGGGGGGTAATGAAAAAGCGTCTTTTGCGGTGCGCTCCTCTGCCACTGCAGAGGATTTGCCCGATGCCTCTTTCGCCGGCCAACAAGAAACGTTTTTGAACGTGACCGGGATTGAAGATGTGCTGAACAAAATGCGCGAAGTGTTTGCTTCGCTGTACAACGATCGCGCGATCAGTTACCGGGTACACAAAGGCTTCGCGCATGAGCATGTGGCGCTCAGCGCCGGCGTGCAGCGCATGGTTCGCTCTGACCTGGGCGCTGCTGGGGTGATGTTCACGCTTGATACAGAGTCAGGTTTTGACCAGGTGGTTTTCATCACATCAAGCTATGGCTTGGGTGAAACGGTGGTTCAGGGGGCCGTGAATCCAGACGAGTTTTATGTGCACAAACCCATGTTGAAGGCTGGCAAGTCTGCCGTGATTCGTCGCAATCTGGGTTCCAAACTGATCCAGATGCAGTTTTCATCGGACGAAGAAAAAGCGGCCTCAGGCAAGCTGGTTAAAACCACCGATGTGCCCACAGAGTTGCGCAACCGCTATTCCCTGACGGATGCCGAAGTCCAAAAATTGGCCGCCTATGCTTTGGTGATTGAGGAACACTATGGCCGCCCGATGGACATCGAATGGGGTAAAGACGGGATTGACGGCGAGCTGTACATTCTTCAGGCGCGGCCTGAAACGGTCAAGAGCCAAGCGGCCGGCAAAGTCGAACACCGCTATACGCTCAAAGGCAAGGGCGTGGTACTGGTTGAAGGCCGCGCCATTGGACAAAAAATTGGTACAGGTCCAGTAAAGGTGGTGCATAACATCAGCGAGATGGATCGCGTGCTGCCGGGCGACGTGCTGGTGACCGACATGACTGACCCGAACTGGGAGCCAGTGATGAAGCGGGCTTCGGCCATCGTGACCAATCGAGGCGGGCGTACCTGCCACGCGGCCATCATTGCCCGTGAGTTGGGTATTCCAGCGGTGGTGGGCTGCGGTCATGCAGATCAAGTGCTTAAAGACGGCATGCTGGTCACGGTGAGTTGCGCAGAGGGTGATACAGGGTTCATTTACGATGGCTTGATTGAAAATGAGGCAACAGAAGTGCAGCGGGGTGAGATGCCCAGCATTGATGTAAAGATCATGATGAATGTGGGCAATCCCCAATTGGCCTTTGATTTTTGTCAATTACCGAATGCGGGTGTGGGTTTGGCGCGGCTTGAATTCATCATTAACAACAACATTGGCGTGCACCCCAAAGCCATTTTGGATTACCCCAACGTGGATGCAGATTTAAAAAAGGCAGTGGAGTCGGTGGCCAGAGGACATGCGTCCCCCCGGGCTTTTTATGTGGATCGTGTGGCTGAAGGTGTGGCCACCATTGCGGCATCTTTCTGGCCCAAACCAGTGATTGTTCGCTTGTCTGATTTCAAGAGTAATGAATACCGCAAACTGATTGGTGGTAGCCGTTACGAGCCCGAAGAAGAGAACCCCATGTTGGGCTTCCGTGGTGCCGCACGTTATATCAGTGAGGATTTTGGTGAAGCGTTTGCCATGGAATGTGAGGCCATCAAGCGCGTCCGCCATGACATGGGACTCACCAACGTTCAAGTCATGGTGCCGTTCGTTCGCACCCTCGGTCAAGCCAAAAAAGTGACCGAGTTGCTGGCCGCCCAAGGCCTCAGGCGTGGCGAGCATGAGCTCAAACTGATCATGATGTGCGAGATTCCGAGTAATGCCATTTTGGCCAAGGATTTCTTGCAGTACTTTGACGGCTTCTCCATTGGCTCCAACGATCTAACCCAACTCACATTGGGTCTGGATCGTGATTCCGGCCTTGAGTTGCTGGCCAAAGACTTCGACGAGCGTGATCCTGCGGTGACGACCTTGATCAGTCAGGCTATTGCCGCTTGTCGGGCTGAAGGCAAGTACATCGGTATTTGTGGCCAAGGCCCTAGTGACCATCCTGACTTTGCTCGCTGGCTCATGAAAGAAGGAATTTCTTCCATTTCTTTGAACCCGGACACTGTGGTGGCCACTTGGCAAAATCTGGCCAAACCTTGAGTCAATTCGCCTGTATTGGGCACGTACAGATGCCATCATCTGATTGATGATGCAAACTGAAGTGCCTCATCTGCAAAGCCAGCCGCCTGCACGCATCTCAAGCTTGCAGGGCTGGCTTTTGTTTTGCTGGTTTATAGCCTCTTTTGGGATCGTTTTTTTTGCCCACGATCTCCAACAAGTCGTAGCTGATTGGCCTGTGGCTTATTGGTTTGCGGCTCAAGGCAGTGTGTTGGTATTTATTTTGATTGTGGCTTTGTACGCTTGGCTTGCGAATCGCCAAGAACGTGCGGCTGAATCGCCAGATTCTGCATACATGGCTTATACACGCCGGATTCACCATCGATTCTTGATTTTTGTACTGGTGTTCTTGCTGTTCGTTGGTGGGTTGGCCGTTGCAGAGCAGCTAGGTTTGCGCAAAATTTGGGTTGGTGCTATTTTTCTTTTTTCAACCGTTTTTCTTTATGCCCTGATTGGTATTTACGGGCGCACTTCCAAGGCCTCTGAATATTATGTTGCGGGGAGACGTATTCCCGCCATGTACAACGGTATGGCTGTTGCAGCTGACTGGATGAGTGCGGCATCGTTCATCAGCATGGCCGGTGGCCTTTATCTGCAGGGGTTTTCTGGGTCTGGCTCGCAGCCTGGTGGTTTGGTGTATGTGTTGGGGTGGACGGGAGGCTTTTGCCTGTTGGGGTTACTGGTTGCCCCTTACTTAAGGAAGATGAACTTATATACCTTGCCCGACTATTTTGGTGTGCGTTATGGCGGACGGTGGCCACGCATCATTGCCGCCTGGTCTGCGGTTTTATGCTCTTTTACGTACGTGGTCGCTCAAATTTACGGTGTTGGCTTGATCACGTCCCGGCTGACGGGGGTGCAGTTCGAGATTGGTATTTTGCTGGGACTAGGTGGCGTACTGGTGTGTTCGTTCTTGGGCGGCATGCGTGCGGTGACGTGGACTCAAGTCGTTCAATATGTGGTTCTTATTCTGGCGTTTTCCATTCCGGTATCTTGGCTGGCGTACAAACAGATCGGGAATCCACTGGCAACTGTCGTTTACGGCCAGCAGTTGCCCAAAATTGCCGCACTGGAACACCAACTCTCCGAGTCTAAAACTGAACAACAGGTCATTCTTCAGTATGCCAAACGCTCCACAGACTACGCACACAAACTAGAAAATGTTCCAGAGGCGCTGGAACTGGAAAGAAAGATGCAAAAAGAGGAAATTCGCCATCTTTCAGACAGGCATGCAGATGAATCCGTGATTTTGGCCGCGCGGCGTGAACTGGGCGCATTGCCAAGGGACGAAAGCATTGCGCAGGAGCGTTGGACAAAAGCCATGGTTGAAAACATGGATCGGGCCAAGCCATTGGCAGGCATGCCGGAACACACCAAGCCTTTTGCTGGTAATCCTGCGGGTTCACCCAGTGACCAGTCTCTATTCAATACTTCAAGGCTTAATTTTCTGGCACTGATGTTTTGTTTGATGATCGGCACGACTGGGCTGCCTCATTTGTTGACGCGTTTTTATACCACCCGTAGTGTGGCCGACACCAGAAATTCCGTCACTTGGTCGCTGTTTTTTATTGCGCTGCTCTATCTGTCTGCACCAGCGCTGGCGGTGCTGGTCAAATTTGAAATCATGGGGCACCTGGTAGGGCAGAGGTTTGACGAGTTGCCGGTGTGGATCGCTCAATGGGCAAAATTGGATCCGACCCTGATTTCGGTCAGTGATGTCAATAGTGACCACATTCTGCAGTTTGCAGAACTCAAGTTGGGGGCTGACATTGTGATGCTAGCCACACCTGAAATTGGTGGTTTGCCATACGTTGTGTCTGGCTTGGTGGCGGCTGGCGGCCTGGCGGCAGCTTTGTCAACTGCAGACGGTTTGTTGTTGACCATCGGCAACGCATTGGCTCATGATTTGTTTTACCGTGGCGAAGGTGATCGCGTCGGCGCTGTGCGACGTGTCATGCTGTCAAAATTTGCGCTTTTGTTGGTGGCATTGCTGGCCGCCTATGTGGCAGCTCAAAGGCCAGCCGATATTTTGTTTCTGGTTTCAGCCTCATTTTCTTTGGCTGGCTCTGCTTTTGTTCCTGCCATGTTGTTGGGTATTTTTTGGCAGGGTGTCACCCGACAAGGCGCTATTTTCGGCATGGTGTCCGGGCTGGGGCTGACTTTGTATTACATGCTGGTGAATACCCCTGTAGTCAGATCGGTGTTTGGACTCACTGGTAATGGACTCTGGTTTGGCATTGATCCGGTTTCAGCGGGTGTTTTTGGTGTAACAGCCGGGTTTTTAGCTACTGTACTGGTCAGCTTGCTTACAACTAGGCAGCACGCGCTTAGCAACCACTAATAAAAAGCTATAATCTATGGCTAACCTTGCCACACCTCAATGCGACGCTGAGGGTGGTTTTCTTGCCTCTGTTGAGGTTTATCCAAAAGGAGTATCAATGCGTCATTATGAAATTATCCTCATGATCCATCCGGATCAGAGCGAACAAGTTCCTGCCATGCTGGAGCGTTATAAAGGCATGATTGTTGCCGGTGGTGGCAAAGTGCACCGTGTCGAAGACTGGGGTCGCCGCCAGTTGATTTACATGATCAACAAACTTTCCAAAGCTCATTACCTGTGCGTCAACATTGAAGCCAATCAGGCGGTTATGGCTGAATTGGAACATGCTTTCAAATTCAATGATGCGGTGTTGCGTCATCTGACTGTCTTGAAGAAAAAAGCCGAAACTGGCCCATCTTCAATGATGAAAACTGTCGAGCGCGAAGATGCGCGCAAGACTCAACAAGCCGAATACCAAGCTTAAACAGCTTGTGACTAACAAGCTGTGGTGTGTGGTGTCAATCAATTAAGTTTGACAGCAAGTGTTGTAGAAATTGAAGCCCTGCGCTACACGCCATCCGGTGTGCCAGCGTTGAATTGCCAGCTTGAACATGCGTCCGAAGTAACGGAGGCGGGGAAAGTCAGGCAAGTGAAGGCTCTGGTGAAATCGGTGTCTTTTGGTTCGATTGCAGAGCGATTGGCCAAACAAGATGTCGGGACTAACTGGATATTCAAAGGGTTTCTTGCAACACCGCGAGGTACCAAGCGGCTTGTGTTTCACATTCAAGAATTCGCGTCGGAATAAAGTTTTTTTAAATATTTAAGGAGTCCATCATGGCAGGACCAAAACGTTTCAACAACAAAGACAAGCGCCCGAAGCGCCCCGCACAAAATTTGCTTTTCAAGCGTAAACGCTTTTGTCGTTTCACGGTGACTGGTGTTGAAGAGATTGATTACAAAGACATCGACACCTTGCGTGATTTCATTGCGGAAAATGGAAAGATCATCCCGGCGCGTCTGACCGGTACTCGTGCGATTTTTCAACGCCAGCTCAACACTGCCATCAAGCGCGCGCGCTTCCTGGCCATGTTGCCGTACAGCGATCAGCACAAGATTTAAGGAACACAACCATGCAAATCATTCTGCTCGACAAGGTGGTGAACCTTGGAAACCTCGGTGAAATCGTTCGTGTGAAAGACGGTTATGCACGCAACTTTTTGATCCCCTCTGGACGTGCCCGCCGCGCTACCGAGTCAGCCAAACAGGAGTTTGAAGCACGTCGTGCCGAGCTCGAAAAAGCGGCGGCAGCCAAATTGGCGCAGTGCCAAGCAATTGGTGAAAAACTGGCTGGCACGACCTGCAAGCTGACGCAAAAAGCTGGCGTAGATGGTCGTTTGTTTGGTTCCGTTACCAATGCTGACATTGCAGAAGAACTGACCAAATCAGGCTTTGCAGTGACCAAGGCGCAGGTGCGTATGCCCAACGGCCACATCAAGGTGGTTGGTGACAATTCCATTAGTGTGGCTTTGCACACCGACGTGGTGGTTGATATCACGGTATCGGTATACGGCGAAACTGCCTAACTAGTTTTGTTTAGACCTAGAGCCGCCGGGCGAAAGCCTTGGCGGCTTTTGTTTTTTTATTGCGCCATAAGCGCTTTGCACAAGTTATTCACAGCTTGTCCCAAGCATTTCACTCGACATGCACCTTGACTCACCGTAGCATT